>Ga0181521_10000200_pt1 | contig 70929 bp, 50 predicted proteins | sample PEATcosm2014_Bin_32_FD_119764 | JGI IMG/M metagenome (GOLD analysis project Ga0181521, IMG submission 119764) | Peatland microbial communities from MTU Mesocosm Facility, Houghton, MI, USA - PEATcosm2014_Bin02_60_metaG | ecosystem: Environmental > Terrestrial > Soil > Wetlands > Peat | place... | reverse complement strand
GTGCCCCAGTGGGCAGTTCAGGAGCATTCCGGAGCCCCTCCCAGCGTCAAAACCGGCGGAATTGCCGCCGTTTTAAACCGGCGCTAACAGGCCATCGCCCAAAAGAATCTTGGTGCACTTTATGAGCGGGGCTTGGGGGTGCCGCACGATTACGTCGAGGCCGCCAAGTGGTACCGCAGGGCGGGCGAACAGGGCAACCCGGACGCCCAGGGCAGCCTAGGGTTCATGTATCACGAAGGCCACGGCGTGCCTCAGGACTACGCGGAGGCTGCCCGCTGGTACCGCAAGGCCGCGGAACAAGGGGACGCCTTCGCTCAGACAAACCTCGGTGCCATGTACCACGATGGCCTCGGCGTACAACAGAGCTACGCGGAAGCCGTTCGTTGGTTCCGCAAGGCCGCCGCACAAGGATTCGCGGCCGCTCAGTTCAAGCTCGGCCTCATGTATATCATGGGTGAAGGAGCGCCGCAGGACTACGTGCAAGCACACATGTGGGTGAACCTCGCGGCTTCCCGCGCAACCGGTGACGACCAAAAGAACTACGCCGATACGCGGGATCTTCTCGCCGAGAAGATGACCGCCCAGCAGATCGCCGAGGCGCAACGATTGGCGCGCGAATGGGCGCCCGCAAACGGGAAGTAGGTGGCGCTCGCACATGAGTGCTGACGGCAAGTTCTCCACCGCTATCGCACGAAAGCGTGCGAATCCGGGTCAGCCGCTTCCAGGGTTTTGAACGGCCTGGAGACCAGCGCTACAGGCAAGGCCGGCAAAGTCCCCCGCCGCAGCCGAAGCTGCCCGGTTGATCTAACCCGGAAGAACGGAAAAGGTCGATTCGCGGGTATCTGGCGTCTTGCCGCTCACAATGAGGTGCGAGTGGCGCGGCATCGGTGGGCGCCGCTCGTGGCAATCTAGCCAGCGCGCGTAATCCTCAGCGGAAAACGCCAGTTCTAGGCGCTTCCCGCACCTGACTCCATCGCAGTCATCGGCCGGCTCGATGCGGAGCTTCACTTCGCCACTATGGTCCGGCGTGATCTGTGGGAGAGCGTCCTTTGCAGTGAATCGGATTATTGCCATTTTTGGCCCCTTCGCCTTACTGGTAACCGATACGACGAGCACTAATGAATACGGCAATGCGCCCAAGCTGGGGCGGCTTAGATCCAGCCGGCTCCTGCTCTCCAGGTCACAACCAACACGGCAGGGCGTCCAGACGGCTCGCGGTGGATTGCTCGCACGAACTGCCATGCGGCACCGCGACATGGGCTTTCGCCACTACTAACAGAATTTAAGGGGGTATATGTAAGGACTAAGAGTTACCAGCACCAAATATCAGGCAAGAATTGTAAATCTATTTTATCGCAGCGAATATCATGAATGCAACGAAAGGCACGCGTCGAATCGCGTCGAACCCATTGTCGGAACGACACGTCCCCCTCCGCTTGTCCGCGCGGCGGACCTGCCTATAGCCGGCAGGCGGTCGCGGTTTGTCAGCGCCCGCTCTGACGCGTTCGGCCTGAACCCGGCGTGGCTGAAAACAAGCCGTTTTTAAGAGTTGTGGACAAATCACGGGGTTACCGGTACAACCCCGAGCCGGTTGGCACAGTATTTCTGCATCCCACCGCGGGAATCAGCGGGCAAGTCGCGGCGCCCGACTTCAGGCGAGATTCTCTCCTGTTAAGCGTTGCAACGCACCAGAATGGGCTGGAAGCGCTCGCTGGCGATGCCCTGCCTTTAACCCTACCCCCTCTCGGCAGGGGCTCCCGGACAATCGCCCGACCCTGTGCAGAGACTTTGTTGCCCGTCCCCGTTTTTAGTATGATCCGCATAGTATGCCATCCATCGTCTGGAAGGGCCATCTCACGTTTGGACTGGTCTCAATCCCCGTGAAACTGTTCCGCGCCGCGCGAAGGGAGCGCGTTCAACTGCACTATGTTCACCGGCCCGAAACTCCCGAGCCGCCGGCCATCGTGCCCATGAATACGCGCGGCCCCGAGCCGAGTCAATCGGAACCCCGAACTCCTCATTTCGAACGCGCCCTGCCCGAAATCGAACCCGAGACCGTGCCCCCTCCCGCACCGGTTACTCGTGTCCGGCAGTCCTTGGTCACACCGGGCGATGAGCAGCCGATCAGCCGAGCCGACATTCTCCGGGGCTATGAAGTCGAGCCCGACCGGTACGTCACATTTGACCGTGACGAGTTGAGAGGCCTGCAACGGAGGACTTCCCCGAACATGGAAATTGTCAGGTCTGTTCGCCTGTCGGAAATTGATCCCGTATTCTTTGAAACCTCGTATTACGTGGTGCCGGATCGCGGCGGCGAAAAGCCCTACGCCATCCTGTTTGGTGCCCTCAAAGAAACCCAGCACGTTGCCCTTGCCCGAGTCGGCATGTACGGCCGCGAGCACGTGGTGATCGTGCGTCCTGGCGAACGCGGCATCCTTGCGCACACGATGTTTTACACCGACGAGATTCGATCCGAAAACGAATTTCGCGCGGACGTGAAAGGGCTCGGAGCCAAAGAACTGGAATTGGCGAAGACGTTCCTGGAGGCCATTGAGGCGCCGTTCGCCCCTGAGGAGTTCAAGGACCTTTACCGCGAAGAATTGCAGGCGATGATCGCGAAAAAGACGGCCGAAGGTGGCGCCGCGCCCACCGCCCAAACGCCGGCAGCGACTCAACCGGTCGTGGATATCCTGGAGGCGTTGAAGAAGAGCATCGCGATGGCCCGGAAGCCGCCCGTACAGGCGACTCGGCCAGCAGGCGAGACCGCCGAACGCGCGGAGAAGATCAAGAGCAAAAAGCAGGCGCGAAGACGGTAGTTTTCGAGATGGCGGGCGGTGGCTCGCTGAAAATTGCGCAACCTGGTATCCCCAGAATCAGATGGTTAATATTACCCCAGGGCGCAGACTCTACGCAGCAGGCGGAGCCGCGAGCCGGCGTTTCAAGACCTGTGTACCCGGCCCGCAAATCGTAGCGCCAACAATCCCAAACCGCTGGCAAGCAAGAACAGTGAGCCAGGTTCGGGTGTGGCGCTAAATGTCCCGACCACGCCTACAGGTTCAGGGAGGCTGCCGTCGGGATTGGGGTTATCCAGGATAGTGGTCGAGTTGGCGTCAGCGGCTGCATAAACCGGGCCTGAAAACCCTGGAAAGTCGCCGTCACTAAAGAGTTCGCCTACATAACCGCCTGCCACGTTGAAAGCGACACCCAAAATGTCGAGATCGCCACCTGAGAATGGGTAACCTGGACAGTCGGCGGGCGAGTTCCCCGCCGGAAAAAAGAGATCATCGTAAGACAGGCCGGCAGAGGTAAAGCCGACAGGGCTCGTGGATGTTGAGGTGAGGGGTGTAATGTAAGAAAGGGGCATGTAGAGGCCAGTAATGACACCGGAAATGCCATCGTTGGAATCGGCAAAGGTTCCCGTTATGCCAGTGACTTCGTAGGTGCCGGGTGTCGAAACGCCGGAAGTACTATCCGGTACGGCCACAATGGTTAGGGTGCCGGAGCTGGTAATCCCGCCCCCGCTGAATGAAAAGGTCAAGGTATCTGCCTTCGCCAGCGAGGCGATGGCCAGAACCGTAAGTGCAGCATAGCCAAATCTGCGAATCATTTTAGCAATCCCCTCTTTGCCCAAGTGTTCTGCGGTTTCGCGCGCACCCAGCGCGCGTGCCGGAAACCGCATTCAGCTTCCAGCATGCTGCGATTGTACGCTCCGACGAGCGGCTTGGCTATGCATTAATAAACTTTAATATTATCCCAACGACTGGCCGCTTGAAGGACCATTCTTGCAAAGTCCTGGTAAGTTCAAAACCACGGAATGTCCAGGCCATCCATCTCTCACCTGTCCCAACTGGCCGAAACCGTCCAGCAGGCCCATCGCGACATCATGCACTGGAGTGACAGAGAACTCCAGGCGGTGATCCGTGGTGACTTAGAGGCCTTACCTGCAATCACCGAAGAATTGAGCGCAGCGCCGCCGCACGCTTCGGGGCAGGGGAGGCGAGACGCCGCCATGGTAGCGTTCAAAGATCACACCGCTGAGCACGGCTGCATCTGATGTCCGCGTCACCTACTTGCACGCAGTCGGGGCGTTCAATCCCCGGCTCGATCCTCCTCCCGTCCGATTGCCCCTGGAAAAATCACCCACGTAGACTCTACGCAAGATGTTCTACAATGTAGATAAAATGTGTTGGGGGAACGGGGGACCTGTCCCAATCCCCCCTGCTTACCACGTTAGATTAACTTCTCGTGAGGATGCGGGGCGAGGGTGGCATTATGAGAGAGGCGCACATTCCTCAGGAATACCGGATATGCCATGAATTTCCTGAGACGTTCGGTGGCCTTTATGCGCGCCTCTTGAGACCGTTTTTGAGCATTATGAAGCAGTACGGCTCCCACTACTGTGTGGGCCGATCTCAGCCGACGTTGTTTCATCAGCGCCAACGATATTCCGTATGTAGCTCCGACTAAATCCACTCCCGTTCAAGCTCAAAGTGTCACCTACGAATCGCCATGGCACATTCCCGTAACACCCCTCCATGACCATTGCCCGGAGCTGTTGGAGTTGCGATCCCTTAAGGAGCCTCACATGTCCCCTCTGGTCTATCCCCGACATCCCATCCCATTCACCGGTGTCGCTATTAATATACGGGCGCACGTGATTCTCCAATATCCATCCTCGCGAAGTATCCTTCGCTTTCCCGCGATCAAGGCAGCCCGGAAAGCTTCCGCGCAAAGGACCCCAGCACGAGAGCCTAAAGAGAAACTGGGCGACGTCGACAAAATCCGGCGGAAGGGTAAACTCCTGCCCCTGAGCGTCTAACATCTTTGTTCCGTTCCACACTCCATTTACCAATCGGGGTTTCCAGCCAAGGGCTACCATCAGCACGAAGACCTTGGTATCATTTGCTGCCTTTTCTTCTATATCCATAATGTTCTCCCTTTGCCGTCGTTGAGCCATATATTGGCGAGACGGCGCTGACTTCAGATTACTGTGAGAGGGAAGGCCCTTCCGCCCAACCCAGCCCGCGCCGCTCGCGCACCAGCGTGCGCTCGGGCGCCTTCCTAAGCACCTGGCGGAAATTAGTCTGCCATGTGATTTAAGCTCACTAGCAACTCCGTCCGCCTCAACTGATGCGCAGACGACAGCATAAGTTGCAGTGGACCGCGTCCCGTGTAGTGCTACAGCACTTATAACTCAAGCATTGCTGTAATGCAATACTCGACACCACAAATTATTCAACTTTAAAATGTAACTAGTTTATAGGCGCAGGTAATAATTAACCAGTTACCACAAGATTGTGTCGGCTGATCGTGTACAAACTGACACATCTGCCCCCTAAATACCTAAATCTTTCTTGCTCCAAATCCTTTATATTTCTCATCCGTCTTTATGTTTGACGAATAGAGCGATTCTGAGTAGTGTTGTAGTTAGTGGATCACAAGTTGGTGCAAGCTAGTAAAAGCTCGTGCACGAGATCGTGATTGTTACTCACTTTGTGGGTCCTGGATATAAGGAGCTTGTATATGAGAGGCAAAGCTAAGAACCATCCAGTCTACCTTCTCACTGATATCCATGTTGCGTTGCTGTTAAACGTATCAGTGGCAACTATCAGAAACTGGCGGGCGGTAGGCGGAGGCCCTCGGTTCTGTCGAATGGGCGCGGGTTCGATCCGGTATCGTCTGGACGACGTTATCGAGTACGTAGCAGCGAAGCTACGTGACGAGATTCCCGATCAGGAGGAGCGTTAATGCCAAAAGCTCAAATAGTACTCACGTCTTCACGGCCCCAGACCAAGAACGTACGGGGCAGGCGTCCCCCAAGAGTGGTCGGAGATATCACATTGGCAGAATTGCAGCCCTACATTTTCGAAGCGCACGCACCAGTTCAGCCCGAACAAGTGTTTTACGAGGGACTCATCACCAAGGGTGATCTAACGGTATGGTTGGGCAGAGAGAAACACCGGAAGTCCAATCTGATTTTACAATTTGCCATTTGTGCGGCGCTCGGCCGCGACTTTGTAGGTTTTCGGTTCCGTCACGACCGGCCCCTCAAAGTAGTGCTTATCGACTTCGAGTCGAAGGACGGAAGCTTGAGGCAGCGAATTAACGGCATTGAGAAAGCGATGAAGCTTAAGACCGCGGATATTACTACACTCCACGCGAATCTCAAGATTCTGAAAGTTAGAAACATTCGAAAGGCCGGCCGCACTTTTCCGAAGTTCCCGTTCAAAGAAAAGCAGGATGGGCTGGAGTTTTGGGAGAACCTGCCACCAGCCATGCCCGCAGACTTGTACATTATTGATCCGCTCCGCACTCTGCACAGCGCTGATGAGAACGACAGCAGCATTGAGGCTTTGTTATCAGAGATCCAGCGGATCTTTCGAGGAGCTGCCGTCGTTGTTGCACACCACATGCGAAAGCCTAACGAGAACACACGCACTCTAGCTGAAGATATGCGTGCATGGTCCGAAGGCGCGAGGGGAAGTTCCGCGATAAAAGCACATTCAGACGTGATCGTGCTGCAAGAGCGGTCAATGAACGACAAGGGTGAAGAAGTTGTTCATCTCGGGGTCTTCCTGAAAGACGGTCCAGACGTTGACCCCTTCCCTCTGATGGAATCCGATAACCAGTCATTCTTCTGGGAAATCTCAATCGTGCTACCGCAGGGCTTAGAGCATTCGTACGAAGCGCTCAAGAACAGATACCTAAAAGATCGCGCTGCCGCCGCGAGAGAGATGTCGCAGCGGGCTAAGGTATCGCGCGCCACCGCTTATCGCCATGTCGGCGCCCTGATCAGGGTGGGCCTGTTGAAAGAGGAAGCCAACCAATTGGTGTTGAAGAAGGTGGCTGCCTAAATACGGCAAATGTGAGACTGAAGAAATAAAGTTATTATTTTGATCAGTTTCGATGTCTCAACCCTGATGAGACACTACTGAGACGAATCGGGGCTGCAGACGCGTCTCACGCCAGTCTCATTAGGGTCGAGATCACCAATCCGTTGAAACAACATAAGTTAGCCATACTGTCTCAATAAAACCGGCTTGGCGAGCGACCCTCTTGCCTTGGCCGCGAGCGAACTAGCGCGGATCGTCGGCAAGGAGTGCCGGAAGAAGTTCACGAAGTTCATTCTCGTACGGTGGGCTACTGTTCCACGGCTTTTGGGTAGCACGGTCCCTCCAGGTCTAGTTCGGTTAGCAGTCTAGCGAAATCGAAAAACATGGGCGGTTTGGGCATTTGCGGCGGACCACGGCAGGAAGACAAGCGTGGTATGCTTTTGCCGACGAGTCCAAGCGGGTTATCCAGTGGAGATTTCGACAGGATGGCTCGCAGAAGGTTTCAGGCACCCGAGCCCGAAAGGCGCGGGAAATATTGGGTCCTGCGATATTGGCAGGACGTATTTGAGAACGGAAGGAGGACGAGAAAACGAAAACGAATCAGGCTCGCCCCCGCCAACATGGCGGAACGCGAAGTGAAGAAGATGGCCGCCGAACATTTGCGGCCCATGAACCAGGGACTGATCACCATCGGGTCCGCAACCAATTTCACGGAGTTTGTGGATAACGTGTACGTCCCGGTTTCACTCCCGAAAATGGCCAGCAGCACGCAGGACCGATACCAGGGCATCATCGACAATTATTTGAAGCCCCAGTTCGGCGCAATGTGCTTACGGGACATTTCAGTGTTGTCGGTGGACAGGTACCTAACGGGCTTGGCCAAGTCCAAACTCTCGCGTGAATCGCTAGACAAGATTCGGGATGTGCTGTCCAGCATTCTGCAATCGGCCATTCGTTACGAATTGTTGGTCAAGAACCCGGTGGAAGGTATCCGCCTCCCGAAACCGAAAGGTGGGGCGCGGTCGAAGCCGTTCATCACTCCTCAGCAGTTTTCCGCCATGCTGGCTCTGATGGCGGAGCCCTATGCCACGATGGTTTACGTTTCGGTTTACACAGGGCTTAGGGTCAGCGAATTGATCGGCTTGAAGTGGGGCGACATCGGCGAGAATTCCGTCCGCGTCGATGAGCGGTACTGCCGGGGAGATTGGGGCGCACCCAAAAGCAACGCCAGCAACGCGACTGTTCCAGTGAACAGTTCGGTAATCGAACGCATCCAGCGTTTGAAGACTCTAACCATCGAGGTGAAGGCAGGCAGGGCAACGCGGCGCTATCGGGCCGTGAAGTCCTGCGGGCCGGACGACTTGGTTTTCCAGTCCGTGAAGGATGGAAGGCCGATGCGTGACAACAATATTTTGGTTCGCCACATTAAACCAGCAGCACGAAAGCTGGGGTTGGCGTACGTGAATTGGCAGGTACTGCGGCGTTCATTTGCAACTTGGCTGAAGATGGCCGGTGCGGACGTGAAGGACGCTCAGGCCCTCATGCGGCATTCGAGGGCAAGCACAACCTTGGACATTTACCAGCAGTTCATTCCAGAGTCGGAGCGCAGGGTAGTAGATCGGCTTTCCGGCTTGAGTGGACTGGTGAACTGATGACAGTTTTGGGACCAATTGGGACCAAAGTGCTGTTTTGGATCTTGCTAAGTGATTGAAAACATGGTGGCCAGGGACGGACTTGAACCGCCGACGCCAGCCTTTTCAGGGCTGCGCTCTACCAACTGAGCTACCTGGCCGGGAGAACTTCAGTGTAGCAACGCCGTCACGCCTTCTGCAACGTTTCCAGCGCTTCGCCCGTCGCGTGCTCCACGTCCGCGTGCAGACTGCCGCCGTGCGCGTCCATCGTCACGATCGCCGCGAAGCCTTTCACCCGCAGGCGCCACATCGCTTCCGGGATGCCGAACTCCAGCAGGCTCACGCCCAGCACTTCTTCCACCGTGCGCGCGTAGAACTGCGCCGCGCCGCCGATGGCGTTCAGGTACACCGCGCCGAATTCCTTCAGCGCCGCCAGTGTCTTCGGCCCCATCCCACCCTTGCCGATCACCGCGCGCACGCCGTAGCGCTTGATCACATCCGCCTGGTACGGCTCCTCGCGTATGCTCGTGGTCGGACCCGCGGCCTTCACTGTCCACCGTTCGCCCTCTTTCAACATCACCGGACCGCAGTGGTACAGCACCGCGCCGTGGAGATCGAACGGCGGGGGATTTTTCATCAGGTACGCATGCACGTTGTCTCGCCCGGTGAACATTTCGCCCGTGATCAGCACTACGTCGCCCACCTTCAGGGCACGCATGTGCGCTTCCGTCAGAGGCGGCGTGAGAATCACCTCACGACCGGTGAGCGCGAAGCCCTCGCCCTTCGCCATCCGCTCCACGGGCCTCGCCGGATCGCGATACAGCCAGCGCGTGATGGCGCCCGTCGACGCGTCGAGCCGCACGCCGAGCCTGCGGAACGCCCAGCAATCGTACGCCACCGAGACGAAAAAGCTCGCCGGCAAACGGTTCGCCGCCGTGATCTTGCAGCCGATCAGCGACGCCTTCCCGCCGAACCCCATGGCGCCCACGCCGAGCTTATTCGCCTCTTCCATGATCTCGGTCTCGAGCTTGGCCAGCGTCGGATCGGGATTCACGTCGTCCAGCGTGCGGAAAAGCTGCCCCTTCGCGAGGTCGTAGCCATGCGCGCGATCGCTCCCGACGCATACCCCGATCGCTCCCGGAGCGCATCCCAGCCCCTGCGCCTTCCACACAGCATGCAGAATGCACTTGCGCACGCCTTCCAGATTGCGATCGGCGCGGCCCAGGTGGTCGAGTTGGCACGGCACGGAATACTGCGCGTTCATGTTCTCGCAACCGCCGCCTTTCAGGATCAGCTTGACCTCGATCTCATCTTCTTCCCACTGGTCGAAATGGAACACCGGCGTTTCGGGGCCGAGGTTGTTGCCGCTGTTCTTGCCGGTGATCGAATCCACCGAGTTGGGCCGCAGCTTGCCGAGCCGCGTGGCTTCCGCCACGGCTTCCTTGATGGCTTTGCGCAATTGAATCTGGTTCACGCCCACCGGCGTGTGGATGACGAACGTCGGCATGCCGGTGTCCTGGCAGATCGCGCCGGTGTCGTCGGCGGCCATGTCGACGTTGGAAAGGATGATGTCGAGCGCTTGCGCCGATTGCGTCCCCGGCGTTTCGGCCGCGGCCGTCAGCGACATAGCGGCGCGCACGTCGGGCGGAAGATTGGTGGAGGTTTGTACGATCAGTTCCAGAAGACTGCCGGCTAGAAATTCCATAAGCTCACCCGAAGCCCTATTGTAGCTTCAGGCGCACCTGGACCGGCATTCCAGGCCGAATCCCGGCGAGCGTGGAAGTGAACTCCACAATTACCGCGCGGTCTTTAATTTCCCTGATCTGTCCCGCGACGCCCGCGTTCTGCAAATCCGGAATCAGGATCAGCGCCGGCTCGCCGGGCCGCAAGCGCGGCAACACCGCGGGTTCCGGCTCCACGAGCGCCTCCAGCGCAAACATATCGGTGGCAATCTCGAAAAGATCGGCGCCGGCGGGGCTCCCCACTTCGCCGTTACGCGCCACCACAGTGCCGTCGACGGGCGAACGCACTTCGCCCGATTCCATGCTGTCCCGCGCGGCCGCGAGTTCCTCGTTCCGCTCGGCCAGGGACTTCTGGGCCGTGCTCAGCGCGTTGAGCGCCGATTGCAGTTGACCCGCGGAGAGCTGCGCCGCCTTGTCCATCGCGTCGTACTCCTGCTGCGCGGCGGCCAGATCGCGCCGCGCTTTTTCCCAGGTCAACCGCGGTGTGGCGCCGTGCTGGTTGAGCATTTCCTGCCGTTCGTAAACTGCACGCGCTTTATCCAGGGCGGCGCGAGAGCGTGCGCGATCGGCATCCGCGCGTGAAGATTCCAGGCGCGCGCCGGCCACGCTTCGTTCCGCCCGCGAAACCGATTCTTCGGCCGCGCTCGCCGCCGCGGCAGCCGCGTCGCGCCGTTCCGCCATCCCCGATTCTCCGATCCGCGCCAGCACTTCGCCCGTAAAGACGTCCTCACCCACGTTCACCAGCAGCGCATCGATATTGCCGTCGAAGTCCGGTTTCACGATGGTTGCGTGCTGCGGGCGCAGTTTTCCGGCGAGCGTCACTTCGGATGCAGCGGGCATTAGCGCGGCATCGCTCTTGCGCACCGGCGGCGTAGCGCGGCCTTTCCAGTGCACGGAAAGCGCTCCGCCACCGGCGCCTGCCAGCAGAGCCGCCAGCGAAATGAGAAACCATTTACCGCGCATGGGCCGGGCAGACTCATTGTAGCCGACAGGTGGTACGATTTTACTCGATACGATGACGCCGCCTTTCGACATCGCGCATTACAAGGTCACGGCGAAGCTCGGCGAAGGCGCCATGGGGGCTGTCTATCGGGCCACCGACACCAAGCTTGGCCGCGACGTCGCCATCAAGATTCTCCCGCTCGCGTTTGCCGAAGATTCGCTCCGCATGCAGCGCTTCGAGCGCGAGGCGCAGGTGCTTGCCTCGCTCAATCATCCGAACATCGCCGCCATTTATGGAATCGAACAGGGCGCCATCGTGATGGAACTGGTGGATGGCGAAGACCTGCCCATCCCCTTGCCTCTCGAAACGGCCATCGACTACGCCCGGCAGATCGCGGCCGGCCTGGAAGCGGCGCACGAAAGAGGCGTCATTCATCGCGATCTCAAACCGGCCAACATCATGGTCACGTCCGACGGCGTGGTCAAGCTTCTCGATTTCGGCCTGGCGAAAACCGGCGAAGCACCTCCGCCCGCCGCAGGCGCCAGCCCGAGCAACTCGCCGACCATCACTCTCAGCATGACCCAGACGGGCATGATTCTCGGCACGGCTTCTTACATGGCGCCCGAGCAGGCGCGCGGGAAGGTGGTCGATAAGCGCGCGGACATCTGGGCATTCGGCGCCGTGCTGTTCGAAATGCTGGCCGGAAAATCGCCTTTCAGCGGCGGCGAAACCATCAGCGATACGCTGGCGTCGGTCATCGCGCGCGAGCCCGATTGGGCGGCGTTGCCGAAGAACACTCCGCTGCACATCCACCGGCTTCTGGCGCGGTGCCTGCGCAAAGATCCCAAGCTTCGCCTGCGCGATATCGGCGAGGCGCGCATTCTGCTCGACGAGCCGACTCCACCCGCGCCCGCGGCGCAATCCCGTTCGCGTTTGCCTTGGGCGATTGCGGGAGCTGCCACGCTGGCCGCTCTGGCGGCGGTTGGTGTGGCATGGCATCGCCCGGCCGCGTCCGATCGTCCGCTCATGCACATCCGCATGGATCTCGGGCCGGACGCGATTGCAGGTGCGCGAATCACGGCGGCCCTTTCGCCCGCCGGCGACCGTTTCGCCTATCTCACCCGCACCTCCGACGGCCGGCAGCAGTTGACAGTTGGGGGCCTCGATCAATCTCCGCCGCTGGCTCTCGCCGGCACGGATTCCGCGGACGACCCGTTTTTTTCGCCCGATGGCCAGTGGGTCGGTTATCGGCTCGGCTACAGACTGATCAAGATTCCGGCGCAAGGGGGCGCGCCCGTCCTCATGGCGACATCGCCCGCGATGATCCGCGGCGTCGCGTGGGGTGAAGACGGCGCCATTATATTCGGCACCACCACGGCGGGTTTGTACCGCGTCAGAGCGGCCGGCGGCGCGCCGCAAGCGCTCACCGACCCGGCCAAGCTCAGCCACAGTTCCGACCGCTGGCCGCAGTTTCTGCCGGGCGGCGACGTCATCCTCTACACCGGCCTGTTCGGCATCACAGATCTGGACGACTCCGAAACTGTCGCGCTCAATCTGAAAACCGGCCAGACCAAGACCATCTTCCGTGGAGGCTACAACGCCCGCTACGTTTCCACCGGCCATCTTTTGTATCTACGGGAGGGGAGCATTTTCGGATTGCGCTTCAGTCCTTCGCGTCTGGAGATCGGCGGCCAACCCGTGAAGCTGGTGGACGGAGTCGCATCGGACATCGCATTTGGGGGAGCCGATTTTTCGACGTCGCGCGACGGAACCATGGTTTATCACGCCGGCAAGTCCACCGGCCGGGGTCTTCCGGTGGTGTGGATCGACAGCTCCGGCAAGATTACGCCCCTGATCGCGCGGCCGGAAGTCTATTTCGACGCGAGATTATCGCCGGACGGCCGCTTTCTGGCGGTTGTGGTGGGCGCGGGAGGCGGCCCCGATCTCGCCGTGTGGGACGTCGACCGGCGAATCATGAGCCCGCTCACATCCGATCATTCCAATAATTTCTATCCGGTCTGGACGCCCGACAGCCGCCATCTGGTCTACGAATCGCGATCGAAGGACGTCCACACCATGTGGTGGGCTCGAGCCGATGGAGGCAGCGAACCTCGCAAGCTGTTGGAGAGCGCCCAATCTATCGTTCCCAGCTCAGTGTCACCCGATGGCCGGCACATCGCGTACTACCAGATTTCCCCGGGGGCGGGGAACGATCTGTGGACTCTGCCCATCGATTCCGGCGACCCCGACAACCCCAAACCGGGTAACCCGGAAGGGTTTCTCCGCAGCACCGCCAGCGAAGACCAGCCCGCGTTTTCGCCCGACGGCCGCTGGATCGCCTACCGCTCCGACGAATCCCGGCCAAGCCAGATTTATGTGCGGCCGTTTCCGCCCGGACCCGGCAAATGGCAGATCTCCCGCGACGGCGGATCGTGGCCGCGATTTACGCGCGACAGCAAACAACTTTTTTACCTGGGACCTGATGGGCACCTCATGGTGGTGGATTATCGGGCGAAAGGCAACTCGTTCGAGGCCGGCAATCCGCGCGTGTGGGCGGACACCACCTTCAATACCGCTGGCGCGTTCTCGCCCTACGATGCCGCTCCTGACGGGAAGAGCGTCGTGTCCGTCCCGCGGTTTGCGGACAGCGACGACAAGGGCTCGGTGCATGTCGAACTGATGTTGAATTTTTTCGACGAATTGCGCCGGCGGATTCCGTAGAAAAGCACCGCTCCCGGGCGGTCGCGGCTCAGTAGGAGCTATTGTCGCGGCTCAGTAGGCGCTGTTGTCGCGGCTCAGTAGGCGCTGTTGTCGGCACGCGATGAATGAGCAGTGCGGCTGGAGACTAGGGTCGCTCTTCTGAACGTGTTCAAATAACGCTTGACTGGCAGCCTCCGCTGGCATATTCTGTTCTTGAACACGTTCAAATATGCCGTCACCCAAAAACACGCCGAAAGCCGAAGAGACGGGCCGGAGAATTCTCGATTCCGCCCTGGAACTGTTCCGCGACAAGGGGTTCGACGCCGCCACCATGCGCGACATCGCCCAGAAAGCCGAGGTCGCCACGGGCGCCGCTTATTATTACTACCCCTCGAAGGAAGCGATTGTCGCGGCGTTCTACCAGCGCTCCAGCGAGGAGATGCAGCCGCAGATCGAAGACGCGCTCGCGCACGCCAAGGGGTTCGAAGGCCGCCTGCGCGCGCTGATTGGCGCGAAGTTGGAATATTTCGAGCCCAATCGCGGCGTCCTCCGCTCGCTTCTGCGCAACGGAGCCGACCCGCGCCATCCCCTCTCGCCCTTCAGCCCCGACACCGCGGCCATCCGCGCCATCGACACGGCATGGTTTCGCCGCATTCTGAGCGACTGCGGCATGCGCGTTCCGCGCGATCTCGCACCGCGCCTGCCGGGCGTGCTGTGGTTCTTTCAAATGGGGATCATCTTCTTCTGGGTGATCGACGAATCGCCGCGGCAAACCCGCACGGCGCACCTGCTCGAGCTGGCCGCGAAAAGCGTGGCGTTCCTGCTTCGCGTCTCTTCGCTGCCTCTCATGCGGCCTCTGCGGAAAACCGCGCTTCGCATGATCGAGATTGTTGCCGAGCTGTGACCACCATCGATGAAATTACGCTCATCCGCGCGCCCATCGAGCGCTGCTTCGATCTCGCCCGCAGCGTGGAGGTCCACCTCGCCGGCAATGTCCACTGGGGCGAACAGGCGATCGCGGAGGGCGGCGTGACTTCAGGGTTGGTTGGACTGGGCGAGCGTGTCACGTGGCGCGCCAGGCATTTCGGCTTCCGGCATCGGCTCACGAGCGAGATCACTCAGATGCAACGGCCATCGTACTTTCAGGACGCGATGATCGAGGGGATTTTCCGCTTTATGCGGCACGATCATTTCTTCCGCGCTCTCTCGCCGGCGGAGACTGAAATGCGCGACGTGTTCGCATTTGCCGCGCCGCTCCCGGTGCTTGGCCGGATAGCGGAGATCGCATTCCTGGGCAGCTACATGCGCAAACTGCTGCGCGAGCGGAATGCCGAAGTGAAGAGGGCGGCAGAGCGATGACGGAAAAACATCATCACACAGAGGCACGGAGAGCGCAGAGGGAAAGGCATATTTAATGCAAAGACGCAAAGACGCAAAGAAAGGCTTTTAAAGTTTGAGGGGCTGCGTTTCGGGGGAGGCGTCGCGGAGCTCGGCGGGGAGAGGTGGAGGAACGAAGCCATTTTCGGGGTTGGGCGTTTGGATTCGTGAGGTTACGGGGGCGGGTTCGGAATCGGGTTCGGCGATTTCGGCGGATTGGAGGCGTTGGAGTTCGCGGAGGGCGCTGTGGTAGTGGCGCTGGGTGGAATCGATGCGGCGCTGAAGGCGAGCGAAGACGTCGCAGTTATCGGTGAAGACTTTGCCGAGGGTGATATCGAAGACGTGCCAGGCGTTTTCCGTGAGCTGGGTATCGACGGCGCGGAAACGGCGGAGGAGCCATTCGCAATCGATGAGGGTATCGACGAGCATGCGCTCCACGGGTGTGACGGGATGGAACTGATCGTAATATTCGGCGGTGAGTTCGGAGAGCGCGGTTTGGGTTTCGCCGCGGATGAGCTCGGATTGGGCGTCGATGCCGGTTTTGAGGGCATTCATGGAGGAGCGGGCCTTGCCTTCGTCGGTGCGAGGTCCAGTGGAGTTGATCGCGTTGCGGCGATTGGCTGCGCTTTGTTTTTTGGTTGGCATAGAAGGCGAGGATAACGGGGAGTCAATCGGCGGGGTGGGAGCGCGGAATGTAAGTGGATGAAAAGGCGGGAAACGTTGACCAAAGATTCTTGTGACTCTTCGAGGAGAATCGTGATTCCCGGCGGCAGCGGGCAAATCGGGCACATCCTGGCGCGGCATTTCCAGGCGCGCGGAGACGACGTAACGATCCTCACGCGCGCGCCGCGATTCGCACCCTGGCGCGAGATTTTCTGGGACGGCGAAACGCCGGGCGAATGGACCGAGGCGCTCGATGGCGCCGATGTATGCATCAATCTTGCCGGGCGCAGCGTCAACTGCCGCTATTACGCCGCCAACCGGCGCGCCATTGTCGATTCGCGAGTCAATTCCGCGCGCCTTCTCAACCGGGTCATCGCCGCGTTGCCGCACCCTCCGCGCGTGTGGCTCAACGCCAGCACCGCCACCATTTACCGGCACGCGCTCGATCGCCCCATGGACGAAGCCACGGGCGAATTGGGAGGAAACGAACCGGGCGCCCCCGGCACCTGGAACTTCTCCATCGACGTCGCCAAAGCGTGGGAAGCGGCATTCTTCGAAACGCCGACGCCACGCACGCGCAAGGTCGCGATGCGGAGCGCCATAACGTTTAGCCCGGACCGCGGCGGCGTCTTCGACGTGCTGTCGGGCCTTGTGCGCCACGGTCTCGGCGGGGCGCAAGGTGCGGGCACGCAATTCGTCTCCTGGATTCACGAATATGACTTTGCGCGTGCAGTCGACTTTCTGACTGCGCGCGAAGATTTCACCGGGGTGGTCAATCTGGCATCGCCCAATCCGCTTCCGAACGCCGATTTCCTGCGGGTCCTCCGCGCCGCCTGGGGGACGCGCATCGGCCTCGGCGCACCGGAATGGCTACTCGAAATCGGCACGTGGCTGATGCGGACGGAATCGGAACTGGTGCTCAAGAGCCGCCGGGTGGTGCCGGGCCGGCTGCTGGCCGGCGGATTCGAATTCCAATTCCCGGAATGGCCGGCCGCCGCCCGCGATCTGGTGGACCGTTGGCGCCAACACGCTTTCTTGAAATATCACTAACCAAAAGTTGCACCGCAGAGACGCGGAGGCGCGGAGAAAAGCGGGAAACAATATTCACCACAGAGGCACGGAGTCATGGAGAACGGAAGAAACAAAGGCAAGAGCAAAATCCGAGGGCACAGAGGTTGCACCGATCGCAGAGAAATGCAAAGACTTTGGCGAGCAGGGGTCCTTCGCGCGCCCCAACGATTTTACAGTCGGTATCTTGTAGGTTAATTCTACCGGCTGCTAGACTATAACATCTTGGCGAATGACTTAGTAAGTTACAAAGCGCCCCAATTAACGGGTGTGTCGCGGAGAACCAGCGCGGCCATCTTCGGCGGCTTGTTCCTCTTCTTTTCCGCGACTTCGCTCCTTTGGCTGCGCCTCCATCGCGCCCCACCGAGCTGGGACGATTCCTGGTATCTCTCCAACAGCCTGGTGCTTTATGACGCCTGTGTAAACCGGGGCATCGCCGGCTGTGCGCATCGCTTTCTCGCCTCTCTCGGATTCAAAGCGCCGCTTATCACGGCTCTCCCTCTGCCGTTCTACTGCATTTTCGGCCGCCGCTGGCACGCTGCGTTCCTTGTAAATACTTTTGCGGCGCTGCTCCTCTTCGCGTCTATCTGGGCCGTCGCCGCCCGTCTGCGGGGCCGGCGAGCCGCCTGGATGTCGGTCGCGATCGCGGGCACTTTACCCCTGTTATACGGCCTGTCCCGCTGGTTTCTGGTCGAATACCTCCTGGCCGCGTGTGTGGCTGCCGCTTTTTGGCTGGGTCTCGCTGCTCGCCGCGCTCCAAATCTCAGGCTCGCCGCCGCATTCGGCGCCGTGTCTGGCCTCGGCCTTCTGTTGAAAGCCGATTTCCCGCTCTTCGCCGCACCTACGGCGATTTCGCTCTTTGGCGTTGAGCCCGCGCCGATGGGCCACCGCTGCCGCCATCGCCATCCCCGCTCTCCTTCTGGCCGGACCGTGGTACGCCCTGCACTGGCCCGCCACCCTGGCGAACGCCCTCTCGGCGGGCTACGGCTTCTCCGCCGAAATTCAAGGCACCGGACCCGTATTCGCCGTATCTTCCCTGGTTCGCTTATCTCCGCATCGTCATCGAGCGCGGTGTTTCCACTTACTATGTGATCCTCATCGCATTCGCCGCCGCGGTCGTATTACTCGAAAGGCGTCACATCTTCCGCGGCCTCACGCCTCTCGCCCTCTGGCTCGCGCCATTCGTGGTATTTGCTTTCGGAGGCAACAAAGATGTGCGTTATATCGCACCCATCCCGCCGGCGTTCGCCATCGCCGCCGGCTGCCTCCTCGACGCTGCAACCGAAAACCGCTCCTGGCTCGGCCCCGCCGCCCTGGTCTATCCGCTGATCGCTTTTTCCGCGGTATCGTTTGGATGGCCCTGGCAAACCGCCGATCTCGGTTACGCCATGCGCTTCGACCCGAATTCGTGGCGCCAGGACGAAATCCTCAGCACCATTGCCGGCGCCACGCTCTTTCCGCAAGGCGGCCGCAAAGTCCTCTTGCTCGGCACCGACCGCGGCCGCTTCAACGCCGATAACTTCGAGCTTTCCGTCGTTGAGGACCGCATTCCCTTCGCCGTCAAAACCACGGCATACGCGAGCAGCCTGGCCGAGTTGATCTCGCTCGCGCGCGACGCCGATTATTTCGTCTACAAAGAAGGCGGCGAGCCGGAATCCGCGTTTTTCAACCGCCATACCGCCGAATTCCTCGTCCGGCTGCGCGCATCGCCCGAATGGGCGGAACTCCCCTTTGGCCGGGCGCTGCCCGATGGCGGCATCGCTCGCATCCTCCGCCGCCAGGTGCAGTGCGGCGCACAACCACTGTAAAAATATCCTTCCCACCGGGCCCACGCTTGTCATTTAACGGTAGTTATCGTATTTAGTCCCATTGATTGCCATTAAACTTAGTAAGTAGCCGCTCGCGTCAGGCTGATTTACTAACAGGATGCTGAAAAACACTGGAAATAACCCAGCCGCCGATGAACGCTGATAAACGCCGATTGAAAACAAACAACTTATCCGCGTTCATCTGCGTTTATCCGCGGCTATCTGCCTATTTCAGCAGCCTGCGAATGTATGCGTTACCTTGAATCGGGCCAGCTTCGTACTTGCCTTCACATCGGCGGTCAGCATCCTGTTTTCCATCGCCGTTTCCCAAGATTCTGCTCGCGCTCTCGGTGGCGGCGCTGTTCGCTTCCGGCCGTCCGCTCCGTTTTCCGCCGCTGCGCGCGCCCCTGGCGTGCTTCTTTCTCATCACCGTGGCGGCCGTGCTGGCCTCGGGCCACCCGGTTGCCGGACTTCCCCAAATCCGCAAGTTTTTCGTCTTCTCGATCGTTCTAGTGATCTACAGCACCTTTGAAACGCTGCGCCAGGTTCGCGCCCTGATTGCCGCCTGGGTCTCGGTCGCGGCCCTCTCCGGCCTGATCGGCGTCGTACAGTTCTCGCACCGCCGCCAGGAATCCAACACCTACGAGTTCCTCCTTGACGGCCGCATTACCGGCCTCGCCAGCCACTGGATGACCTTCGGCGGCGAACAGATGATCGTGATCCTGATGCTCGCTTCGTGCGTGCTGTTCTCCCGGGGGCGTCTCCTCAAGCTATCCGGCTGGCCTATTTTATGCGGATTACTCGCCGTAGTCGTTCTCGGTATGACCCGCTGCGTATTCCTGCTGGGAGTTCCGGCCGGCCTCGCGTATCTGCTCTGGCGCAATCGGCCCAGTCTGCTTTTCGCGGCCGTTCCCGTGTTGCTCGCCGCCGCGCTGCTCGCGCCCCCCGCCATCCGCGAACGCGCTATCTCGGCCGTTCAGCCCCACGGCGATTTCGATTCTCGCGCGCATCGCGCCTTGTGCCGCCTGGTCGGATGGGAAATGGTCAAAGCCCACCCTTGGCTTGGCTTAGGACCCGAACGAATCGCCCCACAATTCGACCGCTATATTCCACCCCGCTTACCTCGCCCTGTACCGCGCGGATGGTACGGCCACTTACATAACATCTATTTCCAGTACGCCGCCGAACGGGGGGTCTTCGCTCTGATCGCGATTCTCTGGCTGATCGCCCGCCAGGCGCTCGACTTTCTCCGGTCCCTCCGCCGCCGCCCGGCCGATCCCGGCCTCCAAGCCATCCTGCACGCCGCCATCGCCGTCACCATCGCCATCCTCGCCGAAGGATTCTTCGAGTACAACCTCGGCGACAGCGAAGTGCTCACCATGTTCCTATCCGTCGTCGCCTGCGGCTACGTCGCTATCCGCGCGTCTTTTCCCGATTCCCCGCCGGATTTGCAAGGCACCGCTCCCTCGCTCGCCAAAGCGCGAGTGCGGTCGCGGCTCGGCAGGCGCCGCTACTACCGCACGTCCACCGGGTAGCTCGAAGCTGCGATTCCGCCCTGTACCGCTTCCTCCACCACCGCCCGCAGCTTATACACTCCCGGCGCCATCGGGAACGTCAGCGCCGCGTTCACGCCCGTCCGCACCAGCCGCTGGTAAGTATCCGCCTTCAGCGCCAGGTCCATCCGACCCTCTTTCGCCGCGGCGATCTTACCCTGTTCGTCGAACAACACGGCCACAAACGTGATGCGCTGCCTCTCGCGATCATCCTGCTTGACGAAATTCAGCTTGGCAATATCCACGTGCGTCACCACGCGGACCATCCTCTGGCTTTCGGACGGCTTCTCGACCTCGAGCGTCACGCCTGCGGCAAGCCCAGCCAGCGCATTCGTTCCCATCACCTCTTTATCCAGATTCGCGCGCTGCTCATCGCGCTCCATTTCGTCCTTCGCGAAGTACCCCGGCCTCGCCGTCAACGTGTACCCGCCCCCATGCGCCAGCTTCACTTGCAGGGTGTGATAACTTCCGTTCGCCGCCGCTCCCTTCGGAACAAAAGCGAGCCGGTAAGTCACGTCCGGCGGCACGCTGGTCTCGCGGAAACCGGCGCTGAGGTCGTTATTATTGTGGAACAGCACGCCGCCGGTGCCGTGAGCGAGATTCCCCATCGCCTCATCCATCACCATGGGCCGTTCCGCCACCTCCGCCTCTTCCGCCCTCGCCCACCGCTGGTAACCCGGCAGACTCATGTACGCCGCCTTTTGTGGAGCGGGGTCTTCGTCGAACCGGTCGCCCGGCGCCAGTTCATTGAAGAGCCCCTTTGTCACCAGCGCGTTGATTATCACCCCGGCATGGATCGCCTGGTCGATGATGCGGTCCTGCTGCGCTTCCAGGGTTCCACCCACGAATCCGGTCGAGGCCAGCAGCAGCACACGCTCTCCCGTCTTTCCGCCCAGGTCGCCCACCACGAGCGAAAGCGACGCCAGCGTCTCCATCGTGCTCTGCTTCGCCCGGTCCCACACCGCCTCCGCCTGCGTCATGATTTGATTCGGCGAGAAGCCACATTGATGTTTCGCGGCCGATATCAGCACCAGCCGCAGCGTCTCGCGGTCTTTCCGCTCCGCGATCCGATACGCCTGATAGGGATTGATGCCCGAGCAGGTCTTCTGCCCGAACTGCGCATGCGCCTTGATTCCAGCGATGGCCTGCGCGATTTTCGCACCGTCCGCGGTGAAATCCAGGCGCGGCGCGCCGGACGCCGTGAAGATACCGATCTCGACGCCCGGCTTGAGCGCGTCTTTCACGAATCGCGTCGCCGAGGTCTGCGCCCGCTTGAGGTCGGCGCTCTCTGCGCCATAAGCCATGTTGACGTCGTCGAAAAACACGGCCAGATACCGCGCGCGTCCCGCGGCAGCAGCAGGCACCGCTTCCGTGGGCGCGACCGTGGCAGGAGTTCTCCCCACTGCCGCCACTGCCGCACCGGCCGTCTCGCCCGAACCGCTCCGGTATTCCGAGAACGCCGCTACCGCCCGTTCCTTCCCGTCGTCATAAATCCGGAAATTCTCGCGCGTCAATTCGCCGACCGCGTGCCCATGGCCGTCGCGGACCGCCACCCCCACCTCTACCAGCTTGCCCTCCGCGTGGAACACGACGCCCTGCGCGACATACGACTGGCTGCTCACGCGAACTTCATCGGACGCCTGCGGCTGTTGCGCGAAAAGCATTGCAGGCACGAGCAGCGCCCATCGGTGGAGTCCCTTCATGTACGGATTATAGGCGAAAGCGCTGTTGAACGAGGCCCGGTTAGAGAAATAAGTCCGCCGGCACTTGAGAGAACTCAACGAGCTTACGGATGTGCGCTGTGCTTGGCTCGCGATTGCCGTTGATGACATCGGAAGCCACGCTGGGCGAGCCGAAGACCGGCAGCAGGTCCGCTTGTGTGAGTCCCTTTTGCTCCATGAGGACGCGGATCACGGCGTCCGCCGTAGTTTCGGGCAGCGAATGATGCCTGTCGTCATAGTCCCGGATTAGAACCATGAGCAATGCGGAGAACGGTCGCTCTTCGGCGGTCGGGTTTTCTTTAAAGTCGATGTCTTCCATTAACGCGGCCAGGCGATTGAATTCCTTGTCGCTCTCAATCACTCGCGGCAGTGTGGTCTAGTAGGTCTTGGAGGTGCGGAGCACGATTGCCGTGATGGCTATCGTCTGAGCGGCAGTGTTCGCGGTAAAGAATATCCGATAGCTTCCGACGCGGCGGCGCCACAGATGTTCCTCGCCTTCCAGCTTCAGCAGTCGCCGGGAAATGGATCGTCGGCCATAGATCGGACAGCGGTTCCGATCGTGGCTTGGTCTTTAGCGGGAAATCTTGCGGTTTGTTTTTGCGCCGGCTTTGCGACGGTTATGGTCCAGGCCATGGAGAAAATCGGTTAACGATACAGACTCGCCGCGGGCAAGAGCGGCTTGGCCGTCGCGGATCGCGGCCATTCCGGATTTGGTTGGTTTGTAGGTGGCTGGCTGCACTGGCGCGATGGTGATGGTGCCGGAGGACACTCTGAACTCTAACAGGCTGCTGAAAAAGGCAAAAAGGCCGCGGATAAACGCAGATTAACGCGGATAAGTTGTTTGTTTTAAATCGGCGTTTATCAGCGTTCATCTGCGGCTGGGTCATTTCCAGTGTTCTTCAGCATCCTGCCAAGTGGTCGCCGCTCTTGATGCCAGCTCGCCGCTGAATGCTGGGTGGCACCATCAAGCCGGTTTTATTTTTCACAGTGACGGTCATAGGCAAGAAGAATCACATATTCTGCCGTTAACATAGCAGAGAGCCAGGGGCCTCAGCGTCTCAGCGGTGAACCGCCCCTCGGTGTACCGTTAAGGTAAGTTCCTTCCTACATGCAGCGCGATTAGCCGGCAACCAAGACCCGCTTTTCGATCAGAACGTGAAACTGCCCATGAATTCGGCGTCAAAGAAATCCCCCACGTTCTCGACGTCTGGCAAGACTTCGGGCACGACTGGCCCTGGTGGCGCCAGATGGCCTGCAAGTTCTTCGCCGCATGAGGTAAAATAGCATCGGCGCGTAATCGCGGATTACAAATATGTAATTCACTTTTACCCGATACGTGTTTGGCGAATGCAAAATTCAGGCTAAGTGATTGAAAATGAATGTGCGATTCGTTTGGTACGGGCCTTGCATCTAATTTGAACCATGCCCATGATGGATCGTGTCTTGAAGCGCAATCGCGAAATATGCCAGTCCTCGATCCGCGCCATTACGCGGCGGATCGAGGCCAATGGCGGGATAAACCTGGGACAGGGCACGTGTGAACTGCCGCCCAGCCCGGAACTCCTCGAAGCAGCCCGTCAGGCGATCCTCGACGGCCACAATAGCTACACCCTGTTCGACGGCGTCCCGGAGCTGAAACAAGCGCTGGTTCGCAAATACACGCGGCATAATCAGATGGCGATTTCGACCGAGAATGTGCTGGTGACTTGCGGCGCCACCGGAGCGCTGGAATGCGTGTGCCGATGTTTCCTCGAGCCGGGCGACGAGGTGGTGCAATTTGCTCCGATTTACCAATACCACGTAAGTTTGGTGCGGGAACGCGGCGCCACGATCCGGTTTGTCGATCTCAAGCCCCCGGATTGGTCGTTTTCCATCGAGGAGTTGAAGCGGGCGATCACGCCCGCCACCAAGCTGCTGGTTTTTGCCAACCCGAACAATCCCACCGGAAAGGTTTTCAGCCGCGGGGAACTGGAGCAGATCGGGCAGGTGTGCCGGGAGCGGGGCGTGGTGGCGGTGGTCGATGAGGTCTACGAATACATGGTGTATGACGGCCTGCGGCACATCTCGCTGGCGAGCCTTCCGGGAATGTTCGAGCACACCATCACGTTATCCAGTGCCGGCAAATCCTTCTTCGTCACGGGATGGCGGGTGGGATGGGCGATCGGGCCGGCGGACGTGATGCGGCCGATGGGCGTGAAGTCGGACGAGACCTATGTGTGCGCGCCGGCGCCGCTCCAGTATGCCGTCGCCCACGGGCTGGGTTTTCCGGACTCGTTTTTTGCCTCGATCGGGACGAACTTCCGCGGGCGGCGGCAGCGTCTGGTGGACGCCCTCTCCGCGGCGGGGCTCGACCCTCATGTGCCCTCCGGGGCCTACTACATTCTGGCGGAGTACAAACGGCTCGGTGTGGATAGCGACATGGCGGCCGTGGATTACCTGGCAGACCGGCGGGGGGTGGGTTCGGTGCCGGGGAGTTCTTTCTTCTCCTCGAAGAACGGGAGTTCCGGTATGGTGCGCCTGTGCTTCGCCGTGGACGATACTAAGTTAAATGAAGCCTGTGACCGACTCACTCAAGGATAATGCGCCGAACGGCGCTCTTCCGATTATCATGGATACCACCCTTCGGGACGGTGAGCAGGCGCCCGGTGTAGTGTTGACGCCGCACGATAAGGCGAAGTATGTCAAACGCGCCGAAGACGCCGGCATCCGCTACATCGAGGTAGGATTTCCGGAAAACGCGCTCGATCTCGAAGCGTGCTATAAGGCTGTGGAAGCGCGCAAACTGGCGCGGCTGGTCGCCATGGCGCTCCCCAAGAAGGAAGCCGTGCCACTCGTCAAGGCCGTCGGCGTGGATGAGATTCTCTTCATCGTGCCGAGCTCGCGGGACCACCTGGAGACCGTTTATCGTCATCCCCTCGACCAGTTGCTGCGCTCTCTGAAGATCTGCGTGGCCGAGGCCTGCAAGGCCGGGCTGGCTATCAATATCGGGCTGGAAGATGCAGGCCACCGCGACATGGAAACCATTGGCACCATCGTCTCGGCGCTGCACGAATTCTCCTGCGACATTGCCGTCGTTACCATCCCCGATACGCGCGGCGAATTGCTGGCCCACGAGGTTGTGGATTTGATCGAGCGCATGCACGATCTGTCGAAAGGCGCTAAGTGGAAGCTTGCCTTTCATGCTCACAACGATCTCGGCTATGCAACCGCGAACACGATCGCCGCGCTCACCGCGCCACACCCGGTGGACATCGTTCACGTGACCACGTGCGGGTTCGGCGAACGCGCCGGCAATGCCAGCCTGGAACAGGTGGTGACCATCCTCGAAAAGAAAATCGATGGATTCCAGGGAAAAACCGGCGTCGATCTGAAGAAGCTGAAGGGGCTGGCGGAATCCGTCGAACGTGCGTTCCTGACTCCGGTGGGCGCGCACGCTCCGGTCATAGGCTCGAAGGTGTTTACCCATGAGAGCGGACTCCACCAGCGCGGGCTCGAGAAGAACCAGAGCTCCTACCAGTTCCTCGATCCCGAGGAATTCGCCCAAAAACAGGTCTTGGTTTTTGGCAAGCACTCCGGTTCGGCCATGATCGAGCGGCTCAAGCGTCCACCATGCCCGGACAAGAACGCCAGTTGCTTTCCGGTAGTCAGCCCGAACGACCCGACCCCCGCGCTCTACCGGCTTCGCGACGACCTTGCACACAATCCCAAAAGCGATGCCGAGCGTCTCTTCAATTTCATCAAGTACACGTTGAACGAGACGCTGCCGCGGGCTCTCACGGACGACAAGGTCCACCGGAGGCTGGATCGCGGCGGCACGAGTTGCAGCCAGGGCGACCTGGTGGAGAAGGTGCTAGGGGAAGAGAAGTGCGGCGTGGAGTGCATCACGGAATGTATCCGTGGATTGGATTCGCGGCAACTTTCGGCATTTTTTTACACCAAGATGCTGGAAAAATACCGGGAGCAGGTGCACCTGAACCCGGCCTCCAAGGAGGATTTCGACAAGCGCGTGCGCGAGCGCCTCGGCGTATGGTATGCGTCTTCCCTACTGACGGAAGCCGCGGTGCTCGACGCCAAGGGCCCGGACAAGCTGCTCGACCAGCGAATTCAGGCTATCGCTCGCGAGTCGCTGCGCTGGCACACGGATTCGTTCCTGGCGCACGTGGTGGTGTACTACAAGTATTTCAAACGGGAAACCGCCCGCCACGGCATGGCGCTGTTCGTGCCGGCCTCGGTTTCCGACCGTGTACGGGACCTCGGGGATGGTTTGGTGGGCAGCATCACGGAATATGTGCAGCAGTTCGGAGCTTCCGTCCGCACGCAGGCGCATCTGCGGTCGGGCCTGACGCGGATGACTGCGGTCCCCGACCTGACGGCATGCAAGGTCAGTGCCAACTGCCGGAACGTTCCTGCCGTGAAACAGACGGGGGACGGCTATTTCGGCCATCTGGACGATCTCATTCTGGCCGCCAAGCAGGGTGGGCGGGAGGACGAGTACCAGGGCCGCGTGGCGAACGTTCTGAAATCGGTATATCCCCAGCCCGCGTCGGGATACGGACAAATGCACCTGGCGGCGGGGTCGCACCTGGGAAATGCCACCGATCCGGATATCAGCGCCGTGGCGCATATGTACGTGCTCTATACCGGCGCGGTCCCCGAAGACGGCGAATATATTCTGGCCATGCGCGAGCTTCTGGGCCGCCTGGCCACCACTTTCGCCCTGGACAACATGAGAAATGCTTACGACAGCCTCCAGGCCGCGGAACGCGAGACCGCTAAACACAACGCTCTTCTCACCAAGAGCGCGGAAGATCTGCTGAAAGCCGTGCACGTGGTGGAAGACAAGGCGCGCGGGGTGCAAGCGTTGACGGCCAACGACCCTTGGAGGATCCTGCAGCAGTGGATCAAAAAGCTGCAGACCATCCTGGCGCAACAAAGTGTGAACCTGGGTGGCAGGGATTTTCAGGGAAAGCACGATGGCTGGACCGAGGACGACTTCGCGCTGGCACTGCTGTTTCTGGTGAGTGCGCGCGACATCGATCTCAGATCTTCCAGCCCCGCACAGGTCTGGCGCGATTATTGCGCCAAGGCCTACGACAAGGAAGTCAACGACAACCCGATCTGGCTGTGCCTGGCGCGCAAGGGTCTGGCCCCCACGGGTCTGGAACAGTGGCTGGCCTCCGATTCCAAGCGGCTCGACGAATGGAAAGACGGGCTCAGGCCGCCGGAGCGTAACACTCTCTACAAGCTCTTATTCGCCATCGGAGCGGACCGGGCTACACCTGACTTAACGTGGGACAAGAAAGAGTATTTCGAGCTGTGTCCCCGGCTGGAAATAGACGGGATCGCTACCGGCCTCAACCACCTGTGCACGGCTTTGCTGAGCCACCAGAATCAGCATCCGGTGAATATGCCGACCCGTATGGCGGCCGAACTCGACCTACAGGCGGGCTGGCTCGATTTGCAATTGTCCCCGCTGGAGATCGAAAAAAAGACGCGGAGGCTGATCGGGCTGGAGGGCTGGTCGAAGCTCAAGCTGGCGGTGCAGGAGGTCCTCTCGCCGGATGGAGACGATTACTACAATGGCCGCGGGAACACCCGCCATGCGGTTCTGGAGACGCTCGGCGTTCATGACGGGAACTGGAGGGATAGGGCTGAACTGGTGAAGGTGGATACCAGCGACGGTATGATCAAGCGGCGCGACGGCAACGGCGATGTGGCCTTGATGTCGTTCGGCCACCAGGATGGCCTACACATCCGCTACCGCCTCAAAGGGAAGCAGGGTCAATGACGCCCCCGTCCGCAAAGCTGAGGGTCTTCGGCTACCGGTTCAGCGAAAAACTGCCGGAGATCCGGCTTGACCGCGATTTTGGTTCCAACGAACTCGATGCTTTCGCCGCCGAGATTTGCCGCGCCCCCTGCGTTGCTCTGTGCCACATGGGGAAGCGCACGGCGGGCGACTTCGTCAAGCGAACCGATGTGTGTTCGGCTGTCAGGGAGCACCGCTTGGCGGTGCTGGTTCTATCCGCCGTGCCCATCGAAGTGGGAGACCGAACCGACCCGTATGTCTGTTTTCTGCCCTACGGCGTGCGTTCGGACACCAGGAATCCGGAAGTGGCGCGCCGGTTTGGCGAGTTGGTCGAGGCCATCCGCCAACTGAATGCTTTGCCTCCACCCAGGGGCATGGAACGTCTTTGGGGACTCGTCGACGGCATCGAACAGGAGCAACTTGCGGGGATGCTCGGCGATCTGTACCCCATCAATCAGCGCGGCCCTGGTCCCGATGGCAGGGTCATTGACCCCAATGGGAGGGTGAGCTTCTATTTTGGGAACCCGTCCATGGACTACCTCGAATTCCTCTGCAAGTACTTCCACCTGCAAGGCCGCATCAATTGCGGCGGTATGACTCCGTGGCAGAAGCGCCGCGAGGAATTAAGTCATAGCCGCTTCGCCGAAGAGTTCCGTGCGCTGGTGAAAAGCGCCGCATGGCAGGCGGAGGCCAATCGGGCGGGAAGCACCGGGGCGCCACTGAGCGATGCCGGCATGACGCCGCTGAGAAACTGGCCCGAGTTGAAATCGGAGTTTCACTATCTCATTAGCGAGGCCACGCCGGAGAGCGTATTCGGCGGTCCCGAATTGCCGCTGGATTATCGCGACCGGATACTGCGCGTTTATGAAGAGCAGATCCGGAAAATGACGGAGGGCTTGCGGGATTATGTAACAGCCGTGGACGACCTGGTGCAGCACGCGGTTCTGCTGCCCAAGGATGCGCCGCCACGGCCCTTGCTGGGGATGGACATCTGTGGCGCGGCGGACGCGCTGGCGCAACAGTTGTCGACCCTGCGCGACAAGGAAATCGAAACCAACCCCAAGAATTAGAAACCTGAAATACCGTGAAAACAATCCTGGTAATTGACGATCAATGGGCAGCCGTGGACGCGGCGGGACAGCGCTACGACCGCCGCGCGTTTGAAAAAGACTTCGGCGAAGCCGGGTTCGAATTCGTCTTCTCCACCGCCGAGGAGGAACCTGGCGATTACTCCGAGACCGCGGCACTCCGCGACCTGCAAGCGCTCGACCCGCCGCCCGACGCGGTGCTTCTGGACGTGCAGTTCGGAAGCGACAAGCTGTTGGGGCTCGAAATCCTTTCCACGATCACCAGCGCTTGTCCGAGCGTTCCCGTGATCATGATGACTGCCGCTCCCAAAGCTGAGCTGCTCCGCGAGTGCATCGCCATGGGCGCCGTGGACTACCTGGTGAAACCGCTCAATCGCGACGTCCTGCGCCAAACCCTGAATCGCTATGCGGGCGCCACTCCGGACCACTGGCTGATCGGACAGAACGAGCTTTTCCTGCGCGCGGTGGATCAGTTGGCGCGGGCCGCCGAGGGTGGCACGTCCCCGGTGCTGCTGCTGGGGCCGCCGGGATCGGGCAAGGAATTGTTCGCCCGCTATCTGCATCGCCAGAGAAAGCGGACCGGCCCGTTTCAGCCCATCCACATCCCGTCGATCAGCGGAAACCTGGTGGAAGCCGAACTCTTCGGTTATAGCAAGGGGGCGTTCACTGGAGCCACTCGCGACGAACCTGGACGCATCGCCCGCGCGGATGGCGGCGTTCTCTTCCTGGATGAAGTGGGCGACTTATCGCCAACCGCGCAATCGGCGCTGCTGCGCGTGCTGGAAGCTCGCGAAGTCACCCGGCTCGGCGACGGACGGACCACCCGGATCGACGTGCAGATTGTCTCCGCCACCAATGTGAACCTGGTGCGCGCCGCCAAGAATCACACCTTCCGCCCGGACCTCTATACGCGGCTGAGCGGCGTGGTGATCTCACTGCCGCCGCTGGCCTCGCGGCTGGACGATCTGGATTTGCTGCTCCGCCACATGTTCCGGCGGGCGCGCATCGAGCGGAACCTGGCTCTTCCGGCGTTTGCCATTCCACAAGACATCGTGGAACGGTTGTCGAAGATGCCGTGGGACGGCAACATGCGCGACCTGTGGAATTACGCTCAGCGGGTGCTGAACGAGTCGCGAAACCAGGTGCCATCCCTGGCCGATTACGAGGCCGCGCTGGTGCATTCGGACGAGGCAGGCGAACCCTCGGGCCGCGGGGAATCGTCTTCCTCGCGGGCGGTTCTCGAGCGGTTACCCGAATCGGTGGTACGCAACCCGGACGCGTTCCTGACCGAGATCACATTGCGCGAGCTGAGCCTTCTCTACAGCGCTCTGGAGCTTACTTCCGATCCGGTGAGCGGCGAACCGCGCCGCGCCAAGGCCGCCGCGGTCCTGAAGAAAAAGGTTCGCTGCTCCACCAACGACTTCGACCGTTGGGTGGACCGGCTGTTGGAAAAGCTCTCGCCTGAGATTGCCGAACAATTGGAGTCGGACTACCCTCGCCTTGTCGGCCGGGATCTCGTCAAAAAGGAAATGACATGAGCGGCCAACCGAGGCTGCTGTTCGCCACGCCCAATCCCGACATGAAGGACCTCGCGGTGGCGGCCCTTGGTCCGAAAGCGGCCGGGCACGGAATGGCTTTTCAGGCCGAGAGCTTCGGCTGCGTCGAAAGCCTGATCGAGCACCTGGAGAAGCAGGACCCGCTGGAGATGGCCGATACCCTGTTGGTGCTGGACATCTTTAGCGGGAAGGAGGCGGAGCAGTGCTTCGCGCCGCGCGTCGAGAAACCCTCCAAACGCACGTACTGGAAGTATGGCCGCGCGGAGCCCAGTGGAGTGGCGCTGGAGTTGAGCCTCCGCTTTCCACACGTTCATGTTCTTTTTTACGGACCGTCGCCGGCCCAGGCGGGCGTGTGGCTGGCGGCTGCCGCGAAAGACCTTACCCCCTTGCCGGCGGAACGCCTGACCCTGCACTTCGCCGAATCTCAGGTGCAACTCGCCAGCGCGCTTCCGGTGATGACCCGCTTCGCGGCGGGTTTCCGCTCGTATTTCGACCCCACCGGTTTCCGCACCGTGTTGCGCAATTGTCTCATCGGAAGCGCATTCGGAACCACCGATGATTGGTCGAACACGCACGAGCAGCGCGTCAAGATCCTCGGTGAGCGGTTGACGAACCTTGCGGTGGCCGTGGACGAGGAATTCGAGCTGGCGCTGCTGCATTCCTATGCGGCGTACAAATTCGGATGCCGCGCCTGGACGATCTCCACCTACGAGGAGTTTCGCGGCGAGCAGAAGCCCGATTGGCGGACCGCCGGCGTCACTTCGGTACTGCGCGACATTGACCTTCGCTTCCCCGACATACCGGACGACAAATACACGCAAATTCGCGACAAGCTGAAATCGCCCGCCAGCGACGAATGGCGCCTCCCTCCCGGCTGCCAGGTCCGCGCGATCAGCGCCAACATCACGATGGGCGACGCCGGTGGCGACTGGAGCGAGCCGGAGCGTCTTCTCGGCGAGCGCCAGGGCGTCCCCCTCGGCCTTACCAAGCCGCTGGCTTCCATGTACGCCATCCGCGGACTGCTGCCCGACGGGATGAAAGGATCGGTTGTCGGCAAGCTTTGCGGCGTCGGCCTCACTTCCACCGGCGGCCACTCCGCGCCGTACACCAACCTGGTAATGGCCCAGGCCTTGCTCGCACGGGCGAGCCGGTGCCGCGCGGCCAACTCCATCACGGGATATTTACTGGCGGCGCTGTTCGCGCAAGACGCCGCGTGCCTTTTGCTCGGCATGAGCAGGAACATCGCGCTGGAAGCGATCCGCGAAATGAGCCTCTCGGAAGTCGGCGCCGAAGCCCATTGCCTGGGAGTGGCGCATTCCGTCTCGCTCCGCCAGCGGCGCGACGATTTGCGCGCTCAAGCTCTGGGAATCGAGCGAGGGTTCGCTTGTGCCTTCTTCCTGGCGCGGGTGTGGGCGGAGCTGCGCGTGGTCTATCGCGATGCCGAGCAGTTTCGCGCCGCCGAGACGGCCAATTTCGAAAGCATCTGCTACTGCCGCTGGCTACTGCCGGCGCGCTGGTGGAAGCGGGGCGCCACCGTTCCTTTCAAGCGCGTCGCGCTGTTGCCGGTTCGCTCTCTGTGGGCGCTGGCCGCCACCTATCTGTTGGCCAACGCGGCGCTCGCCAGCTTCTTCGCCATCAGCCAGGGCTGGCGGTTGGATTTGCGGTCCGAGGGCTTGCACCGCTTCTTTGCGCTGATGAAGGACGTCTTCGTTGCCGTAAGCCGCGGTGGCGATCTCAGCTCCTCCTATCAGAGGAATTTTCTGTTCCATCTTACCGACTGCGCGGCCGCGACCTGCACCATCGTATTCATCGGGGTAATCGCATCGCTGGTCTTTCGAAAGCTGGTCAGAAGCTGAACCGCTGCCATCGCCGTTAAATACGCCGCCACCCCGTACTACCATGGAAGTTTCATGAACACTCACCTCTCCTGGTACGGCGCGGCCTCCACCCAGCCATCCCCCGTCAATCGCATGATGGCGGCCTTCACCAGCACCTTCCGCGACGGAATCGATATCAATCTCGGCGTCGGGTTCGTCAACGAGCAAACCATCCCCGTCGCCGCCCTCGAGCACGCCATGCAAGCCGTCGCGGCTGACCCAGTCACTTACCGCCAGGCCTTCAACTACGGCAGCGCCGCCGGCACCGCCAACCTCATCGCCGCCATCCGCCGATTCCTCCTTCGCACCCGTCTCGGAAGGCTCGACGCCGCTACCCTCGACCGCAATCGGCTCATCATCGGCCCCTGCGGCGCCACCAGCCTCCTCGACGGCATCGCTTCCGTCCTCAAGCAGGGCATCGTCGTCACCGCCGACCCCATGTACTACATCTATGCCGATGCCCTCGAGCGCAACGGCTTCGAGGTCCTCGCCGTCCCCGAAGACCGCGAGGGCATCAGTCTCGAAGCGCTCGATCGGAAACTCGGCGAACTCGGCGACCGAGCCGGCGAAATCTCGTTCTTCTACATCGTCACCGTCAACAACCCGTCCAGCACCATCCTTTCCAACGCCCGCCGCCGCGCGCTCTACGACGTCGCCGCCCGCCTCTCCCGCCAACAAGGCCGCCGCATCCCCATTTTCTTCGACCTCGCCTACGAGTGGCTCCTCCACGACCCCGCCATCGAGCCGCTCACCTCCGTCCTCCCGCAAGACGATCTCGGCATCGCCTACGAAATCGGCACTCTTTCGAAAGTGATCGCGCCTGCCCTGCGCATCGGATACCTGCTCGGTCCCGACGGCCCCTTCGTCCAGGCCATGGTTCAGAAGACCAGCGACACCGGATTCAGCGCCCCGCCCTTCGTGCAGGAAATGGCCGCCTGGCTCCTCGATCACGGCATCGAAGATCAGCTCCGCGCCGTCATCGCCGGCTATCGCGAAAAAGCGCTCGCCGTCCGCGCCGCCATCCACCAGCATCTCGGACCCTTCCTCGAAGATTGCCGCGGCGGCAGCGCCGGCTTCTACTTTTACCTCACCATGCGCGAAATCGAAACCCGCCCCGGCTCGCCGTTCTTCCACCTCCTCGCCGAAGCGCCACGCGGGCTCCCGCGCATCATTTATATACCCGGCGAGTATTGCGTCCATCCCCGCGGCGATCTCGCCGCTATCGGCCGCCGCCAGTTGCGCCTCTCCTACGGCTTCGAAAGCACTCCCGCCATCCTCCGCGCGCTCGCTCTCATGCGCGAGGCCGTCCCGCACGGATCTGTTACGCTGACTTGAATATGAGGAGCTTGAATACGAAGCTGTTCCCGCGCCTCGCGCTCTTCGGCGCGGCTCTGACGCTCTTTGCCACCGAGCCCAACGACGCCACCAAACGCTGGTGGCTGCACGTCCTCGCGCTCGCCAACGACGGCATGGAAGGCCGCGACACCGGCAGCCAGGGCTATCTCAAGGCCGAGCGCTACGTTACCGCCGAGCTCGAAAAAGCCGGACTCAAACCGGCCGGCGAAACCGGCTATGCGCAGCCCGTCCCGCTCCACGAAGTGCGTTTCCAGCCCGCCGAATCGCCGGTCGAACTCGTGCGCCCGGATGGCAGTACGCAGCTCCACTGGCTCACCCAAATCAGCATCCCCGCGCGCCTTGGACTACCCGCAACACTCGACGCCGATCTTGTTTTCCTCGGCGATGGCCCCGCCCCCGGCGCCGCCGCCATCGATCCAACCGGCAAAATCGTCGTCGAACTCCCCGGCCGCCGGACCACAACCCCGATTCCTGGAATCGCCGGCATCATCGCCATCGACACCACCACCGGCCCCGAGCCGCCCCACTGGCCCGTCCCGTATTGCGTCTCCATGGCGCTCGCCGAAACTCCCCAACGCCCGACATCCGCCCCGCCCACTTTCCGCTTCAATCCCGCCCACGCGGACGAGCTCTTCCGCGGCTCCGGCCACACCTTCCAGGAGCTCCAGCAGTTCGCTGCGGATCACAAGCCCCTCCCGCAATTCGCCATCCCCGCCAAACTCCACGCCGCTATGAAGTTCACCACCCGCGACCTCACCTCCGACAACATCGTCGCCACCCTCTCCGGCTCCGGCCCCGCCCTCGCTAACGAATTCGTCGTCGTCTCCGCGCATCTCGATGGTTACGGCATCGGCGAACCGCGCAACGGCGATCGCATTTACAACGGCGCGTTCGATGACGCCGCTTATGTCGCCACCCTCATCGATTTCGCCCAGAAGCTCCACGAATCGGGCACGAAGTTCCGCCGCTCGCTACTCTTCCTGATCGTCACCGGAGAAGAAAAAGGCCTGCTCGGCTCGAAGTATTTCGCGCTTCACCCCAACATCGCCAAAGACAAGCTCGTCGCCGACATCAATCTCGACCAGCTACGGCCGCTCTTTCCCCTGAAGATTCTCACCTGCATCGGCCTCGACGAATCCACCCTCGGCCTCATCGTCCGCCGCGTCGCCGATTCCATGGACATCCGCATCCAGCCCGACCCCGAACCCGAGCGCCGCCTCCTCCAGCGCTCCGACCACTACAGCTTCATGCAAATCTCCGTCCCCGCCGTCGGCTTCATATTCGGATACACACCCGGCTCGCCCGAGGAAGCTATCTATCGCCACTGGTACGCCGAGCGCTACCACAGCCCCGCCGACGATATCGATCAGCCCTGGGATCCGGCCGCCGCCGCCAAATTCAACGACTTTTTCGCCAAGCTCGTCGAAGCCGTCGCCAACGCCGACGCCAGGCCCAAATGGAAACCCGGCAGCCGCTTCGCGAACATGGACGTGCGCTAACTAAGCCGACGCCCGCTACAGAGCCGCGACCGCAAAGCAAGGGAGCGGAGCCTTTTCACTTTTCGTACGTGTCCTCCCTGCGCAGTCCGCAGTAGCTTAACTCAACCTGTTTTCGATCCGGCCAGATGTCGTATCGAAACCGCCAACGCCGAATCCTGAGCCGATATTGCCCCTCACCCTGCGCTATTCCTTCCAGCTTCTTGATTGGATATCGGCGCGTCCGGTTATACGGATCGGCCTTGCGGGTCGCCACCGCATGCTCAAGGACCTCGATCGCTTCCCGCCGATGGGCTCCCGCAAGCTTCTTGAACAGCCGGTCGAAACGAGATGTGTTCGTATCTCGAAAATGCCGGGGCTCATTTCCGGCCGGACCGGCCGGATTTCCTGGCGCCGCTACTCCGCTTGAGTTCGGCGAGCAAGTTATCTGCCGGACGGCTCTTGCCAGCCAGGAATTCCTTGTGGCTCGCCGCGATGGCTCGCCGTGCCTTAGGATCGTTCAGCTCCAGGTAGTCTTCGAGTTCATCCGCGTCGAGGATGCCAACCACAGGAATACCGTCCTTCTCTAGGATGAAGTACTCTTTATTTACATGAACCCGCTTCACCACCTGGCCTAGGTTGACACGGGCCTTCGTGAGAGGGAGGCGATGCACTGTCAGTTTTCGCGCGTTGATCAAGATTGATGAACCTTGATCAAATTGTACTACCGCCCGAAATGCGCCGCCAGCGCCAGAAAGAAAATCGCCCCCACCGCGATCACCGCCCCGTGCGGCAGCCCCAGCGCTTTCGGACTCCGTACGTCCAGCTCTTCCTTCCCCATATAAGCCGGCCGTCCGCTCTTCAGCTCGTTCAGGATGAAGCTCACGTTCCACAGCGTCTTCTTCACCCGCCCCTTCGCCGTCACCAGAATCAGCGCCATCGCGCCCCCGATGATCGCCGTGATCAGAAACGTCCCGAACCAGTCACGCCACCCGACAATCGCTCCCACCGCCGCCATCAGCTTCACGTCGCCCGCGCCCATGGCCCGCAGCGCGTAAAGCAAAAAGTACACGCCGAACCCCACGCCGAGCCCCTGCAGCGAAAGCCGCAGCCCCGGCCATCCCTGATACAAAAACGTATTCAGCGCGAGCCCGAGCAGCACGCCGCTCATCGAAAGCCAGTTCGGAATGCGCCGGTAGCGGACATCGTAGACGGCCGCGCCTAGCACTACTGCCAGCAGCAGAGCCTCCGCCGCCGGCGCGGGAAGAGAGAACATGTCCCTTCGAGTATGGAAAACGGAATGCCCCGAGTACAGCTATTTTTGGTTAGCGCTATTTGTCGTCCCGCGGGTAGCGGCCAACTGTATCCCTTCGCCATAGCGCGCCTCTCCCGGAATCGTCACCGGAAGATGTCCGCGAATCGCGATCTCGCCCCATAGCGCCTTCACCGCCGCCGTCTCCGATGGCGCCACCGTGCTGAATGTCGCCACGTAGGCCGTCACCTTCGGGTAAGCGCGCAGCAGATACGGACTGCCCAGCGCCACCAGCGCCACGGGCTTTCCCGCAGCCTCCAGCCCTTCAATCGCCCGCGACAATTCGCTCGACATCCCCACCGTTCCCGCCCCCGCGTTCACCGGCGCGAATGCCGCCACCACGTACTGCGCGCACCCCGCCAGCTTCCCCATCGCGTCGTCCACCTGCGCGCGCGAGATCGAGCCGTCGAGCGCCGTCACCATGGCCTTCGGCGCCCGCTTCCGCACTTCCTGCGCAAACGTCACCCCGTCCGTCGAATACCGGCTCTCCGTCATCGTCACGAAGCACGCCGTGTCGGGCGCGGCCAGCGGCAGCATGTTCCCGCCATTCCGCACCAGCGTCATCGCACGTTCCGCAATCTCCTGCGCTTTCTCGTTCACCGCCGGGTCGTCGATCACGTCCCCGATGGCTTCCACGTCCACCGCCCGCCGCCGGTCGAGCCCCACCCGTTCCTTCGCCGCCAGCACCCTTTCCACGCTCGCCTGAATCCGTTGCCGCGCGAGGCGCCCGCTTCCCACCGCGGCTACCACCGCGCGAATCGCCGCATCGGCATCGGCGGGCATCAACAGCGTGTCCGCCCCCGCTTCCAGCGCGCGCACCGCGGCATCGCCCGCGCCATACCCGTTCACGATCGCGCCCATCCCCAGCGCGTCCGTAATCACCAGCCCCTTGAATCCGAGCTCGTCGCGCAACAGCCCCGTGAGAATCGCCGGCGAGAGCGTCGCCGGCACATCCTGCGGCGCCAGCGCGGGCACCGCCACGTGTCCCGTCATGATCGAGTCCACGCCGGCCTGAATCGCCGCGCGGAACGGCACCAGCTCCAGTGCCTCCAGCCGCGCCCGGTCGGCCGTAACTTCCGCCAGGCTCAGGTGCGTGTCCACCGCGGTGTCGCCATGCCCGGGAAAATGTTTGGCCGTCGTCAGCACATAATTGCGTTTATCGGAGTGTGCGCCTTCGATGAACGCCTTCACGTGCGCCGCAACGTCCTGCGGATTCTCGCCGAACGACCGGATGTTGATGATCGGATTGTCGGGATTGTTGTTGACGTCCGCCACCGGCGCGTACACCCACTGGATTCCCAGCGCCCGCGCCTCCCGCGCCGCCACTTCGCCCTCGAAGCGCGTCAACTCGGGATCGCCCGCAGCGCCGAACGCCATCGCCGGGGGAAACGCCGTCGTCCCCGACACGCGCATGGACGCCCCGCGCTCGAAATCCGCGCCGACCATCAGCGGCACGCGCGCCAGCCGCTGCATGCGATTCAGGAACGCCGCCAGCGCGTAAGGCTCCGCCTTTTGCACGCCGCGCGCCGTTACCGTGTTCGTCAGAATCAGCCCGCCGACGTGCGTATCGCGAATCAGCCGCACGAACTTCTGATAGTCCCGCGACCGCGTATTCGGCGACCCGCCATGAAATTCGATGAAGACCAGTTGCGCCACTTCCTCGCGCAGCGTCATCGTCTTCATCCACCGCCGGACCGCCGGCGACACTTTCGGCGGCGCCACCTTCGCGGCGCTAGCCGCCCAAGCCCCGCAAACCGCCACCAGAACCGCAAGCCATCTCAGCCCCTGCACCCTAACAGTGTGCCAGATGAACGCTCACTTTGCTATTTCGTCTGCGCCCTCTTGGCGTCGATCGCTTCTTTCCACGCCGCATTATCAGGAAGCGACTTACTGTCCACTACGACCTCAATGATCGACGGGCTGCTTGCGTTTGCCATGGCACCCGCTACCGCATCCTTCAGCTCACCATATGTAGTGACTTTCCATCCCCGGCAACCAAAGACTTCTGACAGCTTGCTGTAATTCCAGGGATGCAAAATGCAGGATGGGTAAAACGATTTCTTGGTGCTGAAAACCGTCGCATCGGCAAGCCACTGCTCTACTCCATAGACGCCGTTGTTGATAACAAATATTATCGGATTGAGCTTAAAGCGGGTCTGCGTGGAAAGGCATTGCGCGGTCATCTGAAATCCGCCATCCCCCGTAAAGGCCAGCACCCTCTGGCCAGGCTTCGCCAGACAAATGCCCGTCGCGGCCGGTCCGATATAGCCTATCGCCGAGTAAGATGGCTGAATAATAAAGCCTCTCGGCAAACCTATTTTGAGCAACAAGCTCCCAAAGTAGTTCAGACTTGCGTCGCTGCCTATGGTCGTCTTATCATCGATATACTGTGCAATGAACTCATAAAACCCCTGATATTCGATTGCGTCGGACGGCTTCATGCCAGGAGCTTGATAAGCGGGTTCTTGCGGAAGATGGTCGATTTTGCGCGTCACTTTCTTCGCCAGCAAGCCGTCCATTAGATCCCCTAAAGCCACTTGTGAACCGAAATATGTGCCGAATTTGACGGCATCCAGCGAAACAAACGCTGTCTTATCGAGATCGGGCTTCCAGCCCAACGAGTTGATGTCTGTCAGCCAAACGCCCAAAGCCAGAATGAAATCGGACTTGTCGGCCAAATCCATCACCACGCTCGACGAAGCCTGGCCGTCGAATACGCCGGCAAACAACTCATCGTTTTCGGATAAAACAGCCTTACTTAAAAGCTCGGTAACATATGGAATGTTCAGTTGCCGAATCAGATCCTCTGCTTTCTTTTGCAGTCCGTAGCGGTCAATTTCCACACCAACCCAAATAAGCGGCTTGGCGGCGTTTGTCAGTCTCTCGTTGATCTTTGCAATTGAGTCTTCTAAACCACCCGGGTCCGACATGGTCCTCGCGGCTCTTAGTTTGCCTTGAGGCGGGTCACACGGCAGGTCAACGATATCCTCCAGGAGCTCAATATAAACAGGCTGCCTTTCTGTTATGCACTGCGTCAGTGCGTAATCGATCAGCATCGCCGCGAGATCGGGGTTGTCAACCCTCGCCGTCGCAGCCGTTATATACTCAAACACCTGAAGATCTGTTTCGCGCCCGCTGATGAAGTGATGCGCGCTGAAGCCGGTCTGCTCAAATGTGAGAACTTTTGCCACGCTCGGTGCGCCATTAATCAGGACTACCGGCACCCTCTCCACATAAGCGCCCGCAATGGCATTTGTCGCGCACAATGCGCCCGCGGAATAGGTGGTGCAGAGTGCGCCAATGCCTTTTAGTCTGGCATATCCGTCGGCCGCGTACCCTGCGTTTAGTTCGTTGACTTCTTCTATTACCTGCATCTTTTTCGCAACATAGTTGGTGACCCAGTCTATGGAATAATCGCCGGCGATGGAGAACAGATGCTCCAAGCCTAATTCCGACAGTCGGTCGACCAGGTATTGCCCTACCGTATATTGTTTGCTCATGGGAAATCGTCCTCACACCGGCACCAACAGCCAACTCAGTGACAAGACATCAAAAATCCTGTGCATTGCCGAAAAGCCGCGGCAGGTAAATGTCGAATATCCCCGGACATTTGCGTTCCGGATATCTTTGCAGCATAAACGCCTTAAAGGCGTCGTTTGTCAATCCATTGCCAACAGCCTGGCTGGCCGCGGCGAGGTATTCGATATTCCTGGCCACCTCGTTCTTGTCGGCCGGTAGACCGTGGCCTGGCATGAACAAATCGTAATCCGATATGAGCATCTGGTCCAGAATATGAATCCAGTGTTCCATATACTTGGTCAGGTAGAGATGTGTGCCGCTGTAAAGTAAGTCCTGGGTGATATAGACTCCCAGTTCAGGCAGTCTTATAGTGAGGAGAAAATCGATTTCGGTATTGGTTACCCGGTCAAAAGCGTATTGCACGCCATCGATCGTCTCCACGCCCGGCTTGGCGGCATTTTGGGGAACTACTATTTTGTCCGGAGCGAGGTCGCCCAGCTTCTGCAAATGGTCCTGTCTCGACGCCTCTCCGTTCTGCTCGATAAAGCTTATGGTTTCGGGTAATGCATAAAGCGCGATATCGCTGAATGCCGTTCCCAACCCAAACCAGTGGTCCGGGTGCCGGTGTGAAAGATACAGTCTGTCTATCGGCTTTCCAAGACTATCCGCATACTCTCTGAATTGCGTTGCGTAAGGAGCGAGAAATTGTCCGTCGATGAGAACCAACGCGCTCTTGCTCTCGATAATATGCGTGGCATTGGCGATATTGTCGTATTCAAACGACGAGAGAAACGTGTGAATTCGGACGTCGCCCGCCCGCTTCACGATCATTTTGATGGGAGCTGATAATGGAGCTGACATAGGAGTGTGAGTTCAGTCGGCCGTAACACTGTCCCAAAGATTGCGGACGAATCCGTAGCCTTTTTCGCACACTTCGATCTTCGAGTGGAAGCAATTGCGCCACACGTGAGCTTTTTCCGAGAGCGGAGGCACGTCGTTGGCAAAGGATTCCACCATAATCCAGTCCTCGTACTTCATCTTCTTGAGTGCTTTCACCGTGCCGATCCAGTCCACCATTCCGGTGCCGAGGGTGCCCCGCTGGTTCTCGCTGAAATGGACGTGATTGATGCGGTGGCCGGCGGATATAATCGCGTCGGAAATGTTGTTCTCTTCGTGATGCGCCTGATGGGTATCGTAAAGGATGCCGAAATTAGGACGCTTCACCCTGTCGACGAACTTGGCGGTGTCGGTTGTCGTATTGAGCAGATAAACCTCGAAACGGTTGAGAAACTCGATGCTCATCCGCAGGTCCCCCGCGTATACCGCCGCCGCGTGCATCACTTCGGCGGACCAGTCGAACTCGTGCGGCGTGGGGCTCTTGCCCGAGAACACGGCGTATGCCTGGAAATAAGGGCCGACGATCACCTCGCTACGCAGTTCGTTCCGGTTCGTATCGATGGCCCACTTCAGCTCGTCCAGCGCCTTCCCGCGAATCGTCTTATCCGGCGAAATCGGGTTCATGTCCGCGCCGAGGTTGAAGTTCGTGGCACATGCCAGACCGCAGTCGTCCAGCACCTTGCGGATTTCCCGATAGTTCGGCTTGTTGGCTCGATTAATCGGGATTTCCACTCCCTCATAACCCAGCGCTTTGATTTGTTTAAAGAGCGGGAAGAACTCCTCGGTCACATTGACCGTCCAAATCAACATATTCATTCCAAGTTTCACGGGTATTGCCTCCATGTATGAACGTTTCTTGTGTCCTGGTAGCCCAACTCCCCTGCCGGATACACCCGCCCGGTCTGGGCCACCGGCGGGGGAGTTTCATGTCCCGCAGCCCGCATCTTCAAACGCCTGACGCGGGCGTTTGCAGCTCTCCACTTGTTCGGCGAAATCGTCCGGTGCTCCCGGAGCCGTCGGCAGGCAGGTGAGTGGAGATCGGCCATAAATCAGAACCCGAGTTCCTTGCGAAGATAATCGCGAGCCATCTTGGCATAAACCAGCGGGTATGCCTTAGCGGGATCTTGTTCGGCTTCGATCACAATCCAGCCGCTGAAATCCGCGTCCGCAAGCGCCTGGAAGATGGGTGGGAAATTTATGTTGCCGTCCGGATCTCCGGGGACTGTGAAAACACCAGCTTCGATAGCGTCGCGGAAGGACCAGTTCTTGGCGTGCGACTCGTCGATGAATTTTTGTCGCACGTTCTTCAAATGAAGGTGCTTGATTCGCTTACCGTGTTTCTTCGCGACGTTAAGCGGATCGACGCCCGCAAATTGCAGGTGGCCGCTGTCGAACAGCAGGTGTACATACTTTTCGTCGGTCCCCTTCACCAGGCGATCGATGTCAGGCTCGTACATCACTCCGGTTCCCATGTGCGGGTGATAGCAGAGGTTCATCTTGTTGTCATGCGCAATCTTGCCGATGTGATTCAGGCCTTCAGTCAACGCATGCCACTGATCGTCTGTAAACTCCGGCCGATTGGCAAACACTGCGACTGGCTGCTGGTGTACGGCACGTCCGAGTTCGGCCACCACAATGTCGGTTCCGCCGAGAGCCTTGATGAAGGTCAACTGCTCACGGAACGACTGAAGCGTTGTCTCCCTCATATCCTTCAATGTGAAGAATATGCTGGCCCATGGTTCGGATGCAGTGAGACCGCGGAGCGCCAGCTCGTGCTTGAGCACTTTCGGGTCCTTCGGGTACTTATGACCGATGCTGCAACCTTCGAACCCGGCCAGCGCCATCTCACTGACGCACTGCCCGAATGTGATGCCGATGTCGATATCGAGGAAGTCGTCGTTCCACCACGAAGTGGGCGTTATGCCGATCTTTACTTTGGACCGCTCGAGTTTTGCGCTCATATTTTCCTTTTCCAGTCAGAATGCGGGGATTTCCGGCGGGTGTGCCCACGATCCATAACCGGGCGCCTTCGCTCCCGGGGGATTGGCGCCGATGGCCACCCAGAGCAGGCCCTCGACGTAGGCGCTGGCGTTTACCGTGAACCCTTTGTTATCGTCGATCGGCCCGTACGTCTCTACCCAGCCCTGCGGCAGCGCCTCCCAAATCCCGAGGTACCAGAGCTTGATGATGTTGCGCGCGATGGGGCCAAGCTCTTCGTCGCCGAAGATCTCGCGGCGCATGCGGCTGGTCCGCACCTTCTGCTCCGTCACCGGCTTGATGCCAGAGTAAGCGGCGAGCAGCTTCCGGAGCCGGTCTGCGCCGATCCTCTTGGTAACAACTTCATCCAGGTAAGTGTCCGCCATGCCGGTGCCAAACAGTTCAAAAGCCGTGAAACCGGTGACTTCAGCTGAGAATTCGACAAATTGCTCCTTCATGCCTTCCCTCCGACCGGCACTTCCGTATGCGCCATTTCGAACGTGGGAGCCGCATTGACCCCGGTCATGCCAGGAATGGGGTTGTGAATCAGCTGCGAAATCTTGTTTCGTATGGAGAACATCCAAGGCACCGCCTTCTCAATCAGTACGGCCGGTTCACCTTGGAAGGCCTGTGTAATCAGGCGAAGGAACTCCGCATACGCCGCATTGAACCGGACAGCGGCGGCATACAGTTCCGGCGACTTCTCATAATCCCTAACCTTCGCATCCACCTTGACGGGATAGGCGGCCGTCCAGTCCACTTGAAGTGCCTCGCCGGTCGGCTTATGGGCCTGATCGCCGACCTGGTAAAACTTACCGAGCAGCAACTGTTCGAAGCGGTACTCGTGAGCGAGTTCCCCTGCTTCGTTAAAGGGCTTCTCAGTGTAGCCTTCGCCCTGTCCGATGATCAATCCAAGCGCCCGGAGCGCAGAGTCGAGATCCGCCACTTTGGTGACATTACCGCCGCCAGAGTAGTAAACCTCGGGGCCGACCTGGAGTTTCGCATCGCCGTTGAAGAGTTCCTTCGCGGACATTTTCTCGCTGAGATGCCTCAGCCCGTCCTGGATCGCTTTGTAGAACTCGCCGATGCTGTAGTAGGTCCAGTCAGAGTTGGCTGGGTGGTTAAATGCAAGCGCCAGCCGGCGTGTCCGCTTTACCATCATGGCGCCGGTCGCGTTCGAAAGGGTGGCCGTCGCGCTCGAAGCCGTGGTGGGCGGAAGCGCGGGGCGTTCGATTTTAATGAACGTGTCCACTGCTTCGTGGGAGAAAGGCCGCAAACTCACTTCGAAATCAGTTTCGCCGGAGGGAAGTGGCGCAGGGTAGCATGGGACGAAGTCGGGACCGGTCAGATCCGGCTTACCTCCAAGAGCGTTCAACACGTTAGCTGCCAGCGTGAGGTGCAGCATTTCCTCAACTACCACCTGGCGAATAATCAAAGTCGCAGCGCCGTTCGTGCCTGGCTTGATCGTATAAAGGGCCATTAAGTATGGCGGGATCGTCGCGTGCTCCAACTGCAAAGCGACACCTAAGTAATGGTATAGTTCTTCCTTCGACTCGATGCCATGTTTTTGCATGTTAGTCTCCTGTGGCATATATGGCAGCGTCTTTGTTGAGTTGCTTGAGAATGGCGTCAGCGGTGCGGTAGCATAGCGCCGCAATTGTGAGCGTGATGTTGGCGGTTCCAATCGATGGCATGCTCCCGCCGCCAATTAAGTAGAGATTCTCATGCTCCCACGACTGTTGCCACTCGTTGACGACAGAGTTGGCTTTGTCGGCGCCCATGATGTGCGTACCAGCCAGGTGATTGCCCCCGCGGATGATGTAACTCTGGCCTTCATAAGTGAGGAAACCGTAATCTCCGGGATCGCTATATGTTGAGTAATCGGCCGCCCCCAGGCGCTGGAAGACGAGGCTCGCAAACTCGCGCGCATAGGCCACGCCGCGCATCGTATAATCAGGAACGTTGTACGAGATCACGGGGCGCATATTACCCAGTTGATCCTTGTAACTAGGGTCTACACTCACGCGGTTGCTTTCGTTCGGCAGGACTTCAATCATGAACGCAAATTGCAACTGGCGCGTGATGCGCCGGATCAACTCGCGACGCATGTCTTTTCCAAAGAGGTTGTTCGAGTCCACCACCAGCCGCAGGTCATACAACGGCGATCCGACGGCCCAGCCCCATCCATCATTGTGAATGTCGACGCTAAAAGCGGCCTGATGCCGCCGGAATGCGCCATCGCGGAACGACACAATCCCGCCCGTGCAGTTGGTGCCGCGCATCACGCCGCAGTCTTCGGGCATCAGCGCCCAACTTAGAAGATATGCGTGATCCATCAAGTTTCTGCCAACCAGGCCGTTCTGGCTCTGCAGACCCGAAGCTAACATCAGCCGCGCATTTTCAATTGCGTTCGCGCACAGCACGAAGACTTTGGCGCGCGCCGTACCGGTTACGAATCCGGGAGAATTGGGATCATGGTAGCGCCGGTACTCGATCTCGGTCACGCGTCCGGAAGAGTCTGTGACCACCTTGGAGGCAACACTCTGTGCCAGAACGTGCACGTTCTCGTTCTGCAACGCTTTCGCCATCGTCTTACCCGCGTTGTACTTGGCTTGCACGGGGCAGATGGGGACACAGTTATTGTTGCCCTGGCAGCGGCCGCCGAAATCGGTGTTCGAGGTGTTCACCGCGCCGATCGGCACGAAGCCCTGCCCGCCTTTGTATTTCTCATTGGGAATGCCGTTGCGCGCCTGCGGGAAGGGACGAACCTTCAGCTCATACTCTTCGCCAAAGAGTTCGACATCTGTGCCCTCGATTCCTTCCGCCACCTTCTTATCAAGATACGAAAGCGGCATGCCATGCATGGGATAAACATAGTCGTGCGGGAGTGCGAGGCCGCCATACTCCTGGTCCTCCTTATCCGCCGAAACGCCGAGCTCAAATTCAGCTTTTTCGTAATAGCTCTCGAGCGAATCGTAGGGAATGGGCCAATCTTCGCCGACGCCATATTTGGACTGCATGGCAAAGTCGGCTGGCAGCAGCCGGGGAGTTTTAGCCTCCCAATGCATGGTGGTACCACCGAGCACGCGCGTGTATGTAGTATCGGTGGAGAACGGTCCGGTTTGTACCAGATAACCTGAAGACTCGGTTACGCCGGGCGTGATCTTGCGCGCTTCCGTGCTGCGCGGCATCGGCGCATTCAAGTTTTCCGGATATGGCGCCTGGTTGTCCTTGTAGGCAGTGGCAAAGTAATGCGTGAGATATTCCTGGTAACCGGCCCACGTTCGATCGCCGCCCGGCCCGGCTTCCAGAACAAGCACGCGCTTGCCCTGCCGGCCGAGTTCACTCGCCATAATGGCGCCCGATACGCCCGCACCGACAATCACTACGTCGTAGATATTGTCGGCGCGGCTAACCGTCTGGGAGTTCGTTCGCGCGGTCGCACCGCTTGGAAATATCGCCGCCTTCATACGTCCTCTTCCGCAGGTCTAAAGATGCGAATGCCAAACACAGTTTCCTTTGCTGATCCAGCGGATTCTAAATCCTTGTTAGCTCGGGCACAACGCTAGCCGACTGGCAGTGTGGTTAGCTGCAGTCCTTGCCGAAGTTTATATGGAAGTGTGCCATAAGTAACCTCTTCGGTCAACACAATTTTCGATTCATTACCCGAACATCGTTGACTATCCGTAATAGAGTTAACAACTCCAACAAAAGCATGACTTTCCTAGGCACCGTAGCGTTGAATCAGATCGGCGACCAGGCCGCTCCAGCCGGTCTGATGGTTGGCACCCAGACCCGCGCCATTGTCGCCGTGAAAGTATTCGAAAAAGAGAATGTAATTCTGCCAGTTCGGATCGTCCTGGAACACCGTTGTCCCCCCATAAACAGGCCTTGTCCCGTTAACGCGAGTGAAAGTGGTGATGAGCCTGAGTGCCAGTTGTTTGGCAACCTGAGGGAGAGTCAATTGGGCGCCTGAACCGACTGGATATTCAACCGTGAATTGATCGCCGAGAAAACTGCCGAACTTCTCCAGGGACTCGATGATCAGATAGTTGATAGGCATCCAGACTGGACCGCGCCAGTTTGAGTTAACGTTCGGGACAGTGGCTTCTGCCGGCTCATAGCCGATGCTCAGGTTGTCCAATGTAAATGGTTGTGCCAGATGGACGCGCGAAAGGGAGCGAATGCCGTGAGGGCCCAGGAATTCGTTGGTATCTAAAGCCCGTGTCAGTATACGCTTCAAGCGCGCCGGACTGACAAAAGAAAGAAGATGCGCACCGCCTCCCATCGCGGCGGCGGGAAGGATGCTTACATTTCCCGTGGCCATGATATCGGCGCGGTTTTCAACGAACCACACGAAGCGGTCGGCGAAAGGCTTGAACCGGGGATCTGTCCAGAACTCGTCCGAAAGCAATTCGACGGTCGCTAGGGGAATCAACCCGACCATCGAGCGAATCCTCATTGGTGTGTATTGTGGATTTCGTCCCGGTTGATCCAGAATGTCGTAATAGAATCCATCCTGCTCATCCCAGAGGCCCTCTAAATCCTGCCCCATATTCTGCCCGATCTGGTTGAAAGCGTCGGCAATCAGCAAAAAGTGTTGGAACAGCTTCATCGCCATGTCCAGGTAGACCGAATCATGTTTGGATAACTCCAATGCAATCTGGAGCAGGGTGAGACAGAACATGCCCATCCAACTTGTTCCATCCGACTGATTCAGGTGCCCCCCCTCGGGAGGCGGATCATCGCGGTTGAAAAGGCCGATGTTGTCTAAGCCAAGGAATCCCCCCTGAAAAAGGTTGTTACCGTCCGCATCCTTGACGTTAACCCACCAGGTCAGATAAAGCATGAGCTTCTGGAACACGGTTTCCAGAAAGTCGGTATCTGCCGTACCCCAGACCTGCTTTTCAATATTGTACACACGCCACGCAGCCCAGGCCTGCACCGGCGGATTGACGTCGCCGAAATTCCATTCGTAGGCTGGCACTTCGCCGTTCGGGTGCATGTACCATTCGCGGGTGATCAAATCCAACTGATGTTTCGCGAACGTTGGATCGATATAAGCGAATAGAACCGTGTGGAAGGAGAGGTCCCAGGCGGCAAACCAGGGGTACTCCCAATCGTCGGGCATCGACAAAACGTCTTGCGAAAAGAAGTGCTCCCAACTGCTGTTACGGGAACGGCTATCCGGCGGCGGCGGACCGACCGGATCTCCGTCCAGCCAGGTCTTAACCATGTAGTAATAACATTGCTTGCACCACAGCATGCCGGCATATGCCTGGCGATAGATGTTCTGGAGATCGGCTGAGAGGCCGGCGGGCATCAGCGCCTGGTAGAAGGCGTCCGCTTCCGTCTTTCTCTGGCTAACAGTCGCGTCGAAGGCATTCCCAAACGGATCTTGCACGTTTGCGTTTTGGGATAGGCGCAGCCGGATGACACGGCTTTGCCCGGGCGCAACCGTCACGGTCTGACGGACAGATACTTTCGTCCCGGTTAATGCGGGGTTACATTTGCCGTTTGCGCCGCGCGAAACGACGAAATCGGCGATGCTGTCCTTCACAAACGGAGAAGTGTTCTGACCCCAGCCAAAGCGTTCGAAGTTAGTTTCATTCTCGGTGAAGAGAAGCTCTCCGTCATCGCAATAGAGCCAGCGCTTGCCGAGTGAATCGCCAAATTCCTGACCGTCCGAACTTTCGGCTCGCAGCACCTTCACTGTACCCGCAGTGCGTTCCACGACTATAGTGGGCTTAGTGGAATTCTTCGGATCCCAGGACCAGGTATTGCGGAACCAGAGCGTAGGAAGGACATCGAGCGTTGCCGCGGCGGTGCCGCGGTTGACGATCTCAATTCGGATCAGGATGTCATCCACATCCACTTTCGCGTAGGTGACGAAAATATCGAAGTATTTATTGCCTTCGAAGACTCCCGTGTCGAGCAATTCGTATTCGAAAGAGGTTGGCTCTGATCGACGCCGGGCATTTTCGTTAACCAGCGATGCGTATGGAAACGCCTGCTGCGGGTACTTGTACAGAAACTGCATGTATGAGTGCGTCGGTGTGCTGTCGAGGTAGAAATAATATTCTTTGGGGTCCTCGCCGTGATTGCCCTCGTCGTTTGTGAGGCCGAATAGGCGTTCTTTCAGGATCGGATCCGCGCCATTCCACAAGGCAAGTGCGAAGCATAGTCGCTGGTGGGTGTCGCTTATGCCGCCGATGCCATCTTCGCCCCAGCGGTAAGCGCGAGATCGTGCCATGTCATGTGGAAAATAACTCCAGGCATTTCCGCCCGGACTATAATCTTCGCGGACGGTTCCCCACTGACGATTACTGAGATACGGACCCCAGCGCTTCCAGTAAGCCTGGTGCGCATTATCTTGGGCGAGACGTTGTGCCTCCGCGGTGTCCTGAACAGGCAAAGCTAATTTCCTTTCGCGTTTCCGATTAAACTAAGGTGTTTGCAGCGCAGTCCAAGCTTGCAGCACTACGCCAACCGACCAAGCCTGCGCGATGCAACCAACGGGAGTGAACGGCTCATCGCCGTCGAAGATTTCACTAATAGTGCCCAACCCGCCATCTGCTAAGTGCTGTTCGATCGGGTTCAAGAACTGTATCGCTAACGCCCGGTCGCTGTAAGCAGAGTAATGGGCCAGGGCGAAGATGCCGAGGAGCCACGCCCAGGCCGCGCCTTCATGATAAGCACTGTCGCGCTGCGTTTGAGGACCGGTATACACTCCGCGATAGGCCGGATCGTGTGGATCAAGGGTCCGGACGCAGTAGGATCCGAGCAGATTGCGAGCACACAGGTCCACGATCTTCTGCTGTTTCTGCTTGTCGAGTAAATTTGGCGCCGCTGCGATGGCGATCAACTGGTTGGGTCGGAGCGCCGCGTCCGGGCAGGTTGGTCCGTCCAGGACGTCAAAGCAGTAGCCACGTGTATCGTCCCAGTAACGGCTGAAGCTGTTAAGAGCCGTTCCCGCCATGGCTGCATAGTTGCCTTTCGGCAATTGCAGCAACTGCGTGAACTCATCCATCGCTGCGAGCGCAGCGTACCAGAGAGCGTTGACCTCAATCGGCTTTCCAATGCGGGGAGTTACCACAAAATTGCCGACTTTAGCGTCCATCCAGGTAAGTTGGACTCCATCCTGGCCGGCGAACAACAGGCCGTCATGCGAGTCCATATGGATGTTGAAACGGGTTCCATTTACGTGTGCTTCGATGATCTGTTCCAGCGCGGGGAAGATTTGCTGAAGCAGCGTTCGATCATTCGTGTGAGCGACATACTGGCGCACTGCCTGCACAAACCATAACGTGGCGTCGACAGTGTTGTACGCGTCATCGGTGGGAGCTGAGCCGTCGTCGGGAAAGTTATTGGGGATCATGCCGCGGCTCACAAAACGCGCGAACGTGCTAAGGATGCCCTTGGCGATTTCAGGCCGCCCAACGGCAAGAGCCAGCCCGGGAAGGCTGATCATTGTGTCGCGGCCCCAATCATTGAACCAGTGGTAGCCGGCGATAACGCTCTTGCCTGCTTGTTGGCCGACACTGCGGTTGACGACAAACTGATCAGCCGCCAGCACAAGTTGCCGGATCCACTCAGGCGCCTTGCTGGTGACGGGCGGCGCCGTACTGGTCCATGTAGTTAATAGTTGCTGCTCTTGTGCCTGGCATCGCACGAAGGCCGCGTTTCCGTCGAGCGATGCGTTTGGCGATAGACTGGCGATGAAAGTGGTCTGCCCGGCGTCGTTGAGGGTCGTCGTGAACGAACCTGCGCAGAGAACATCTTCGGTATCATCCAGACCGCGCTCTTTCTCGGCCTCCAGTTCGAGTCCTGTGTACCACTGGTTCATCACGTTCGCTTGCGCAGTGTCACACAGCAGGAAGAAAGGCGTAGCCCCGGCAAAGGCATCCACGCGCAGACCGTGAGGAACAGGGCTGACTTGCATCACCCAGCCGTTAGCGTGAGTTCTGCCATGGAAACTTCGATAATTAACCAAGGCCCGGAATGAAAGAGTCAAGGGACTCTTGGCCCGAATTACTTTGAATTGAAGATAAGTAATATCCTGTCCCTGCTCCATCCAAACGGTCTTCTCGAGAATCGCGTCGGCGATGGCGTAACGCCAGCAGGGAACCCGTCCAATAAGGCGGAACTGTTCAAGATGAAGGTATCCTTGCGGGCTGACGGCACCGCTAGCCCACCGGTTTACACCCAGGTCGAAAGTGGCGCCTCCATAAGTCACCGTTTCATTGAGCGCTGACAGTAATAGAGTGCGGTTCACTGGTGGCTGGAGAGCAGCAACCAAAAGGCCGTGATAGCCACGGGTGGGAATACCCGCAACGGTACCTGACGCATAACTGCCGGTCCCGTTTGTGACTAGCCACTCTTTCCGCTGTGCGTACTCAAGAACACCAGTTACTTCACGCCCGAAAGCGATCATAAACACACCAGACCGAATCTACCCCACACGAGCAAACGCTTCCGCATGCCGTTTCACCCCTGAACGCTTTGGCCCGTCCGTGCCCGTGCCGCCGAAAGAAACGCCGCATAGCTCCACGTCAGGTTCCTGACGCTCTTCTCATACCCCGAGGTGCCGTCGAACTGTTCGCTCAGCTCCAGGTGGTCGCTGTGGTAAATCACCGCCGAGAGCATCGCGTCCCCGGCGTTTAACAAAGCCGTCACCGCGTCCGCCGCCATGGTGGTTGCGGTAACTCCAATCTGGCTGAAAAACGGCGCGGAAAGTGTATCGAACGGCACCTTGTTCGAGCTGCCGATCTGCTGCGCCAGCCTGTAATACAACTCCGCCAGGTTGCACGTGCACAGCGCCCAAGGATGGTCGCCCGTGCTCGAATTGTTCGTGTCGCCGTCGTACACATCCGCGGGATATCGCCCCAGCATCGGTCCCATCCCGTTGGCCGCGTCCGTGATGTTGATCGGGTAGAGTTCCGGCGAGGTCGGGTCCGACCATTGGCTCCGCAACGGCGCCGCCGTCGCCAGCAGCTTCGTATCGGTCACCGGAATCGCTCCGTAAATGCACGCCGAAACAATGTCGATATTCGGGTCGTACCCCGATAGCGCTGGCGCCGGTGGCACAGTTTGCACCGACACGTACAGTGTGCCATTCCAGTGCCCCTGCAGCGCCGATTGCAGCCACGCGATCGCCGAATTGATCCCCGCCGGAGCCGCGATCCCAACGGTATTCGTTTTCACTGTCTGCAAGCAGAGCAACTGCGCCGACCGCGCAAAAAAGGAGTAACCATAGTGCTCCTCCCACAAGTTAGTGGTCGGGCTCTGATACGCGCCCATCAGGTAACTCAGATTTCTGCCGATCACCGCCTTCGCCGTCGCCTGCGTAGCCGCATCGAGTTGGCTGTACGCTTTCAGAATCGCCAGTGTCTGTAGCGCCGGCCCGTCGCTCTGCTCGGTCCACGGGCGCGATTGGCCGTCAATCGTGAAACTGGCGTGCGCCAACGTCGGCGTGGCGTTGTTCTGGCAAATCTGCGCGAAGTTCACGTAGTCGACCAGCGGCTCCACGCCTGTGCCTGGGGCCGTCGGCGTGTTGGCCGCGGCAATCTCCAGCGCCGTAATCGCCGCGTCACGGGTCCAGTTGTAGACGTAGTCCTGATTGATCCCCGCGGTATTCGACGGCGCGGATGGCGCCGCGATAATACACCCCGGCGTCGAAAGAAGCTGTGAATCATTGGGATCGCTGAATAGGAAGCCGTCGCTTGCCATGTTCCGCAACATCAGCGAATACATATGCTGCGCGATCTTCGGCAGGCCTTCCTCGGTCCACACAATCTGCGGCGCAACCTTGGGAGCGCTGGCCCCCGCCGGCGTTACAAACGCGCGTGTAAACATCATGGAAGTTGCTGGTGCTGACATCGATCCTCTATTTTTTTCGTCTTATACGCCGTTGGAATGCAAAGATGCGCCAATAACTCGCCGGGGGAGAAACCCTACCCCCGCGCCCCAGGATAGTTCTTCACCACGGTTCCACCGGCGCCCTCCGCCGGCGGCGTTCTTAATACCGGTTCGCTTCCGTCATAGGTAAACGGCCGGGACTGCGTCGCTCCCGACCAGTTCGGATGTAAACTCGCGTCCACTTTGTGAACAATCGTGTCACCTTGCTCCTCATAGCTTCCAAAGTATACGAGACACGTCGAATAAGCCGCCGAGCGTTGTTCTACACCACCACCGAGGGGGTCTTCGGAAGAAATCGTTGGGCGTTGTCCCCCGGGTTATTTGCACTGCCATCTTGAAATTGGCCAAGCGGATAGGTAACTTCCCTCCCTTCGAGCCTCCGCCAAGCTACGAGCTTCCACGGCCCTGCAATCTCGATTGGCATGTTATGGGGGAGAGATTATCATAGCCAGAACGGCTAGTCAATAAAATAAGTGCCGGAATGGGCAAACCGTCCATTACTCAAACTGTAATACACTCGTGACATTTCGTACGCTCAAGTGTTTTGCAGTCTGCGATTGTTCTTCTTCTCCACGTTTTCACTGACTTAGCCTTAAAGGTAACGGATGTTATGCTCTGAAAATCTTCCGCCTCATCCAGCCCGCGCGCTGCGATCCGCGCGAGGGTCCGCCGGCGACTCCATGAGCGGCAGATAACTCACCGCCAGGCCTTCCGAGTCGAGGGTCGGGGGTAAGTTGCCGAGCGCAAGCCCCACAGCGTGACGATTCCGCCACAGACTGCGTCCACGCCGTGCTTCGCTTCGGGTAAAGCATCCGGAGCGTTGGACGGTGTATAGAAGCCCCCGTTCGCTCCCACCAGCGTGAGTTTGTACGGTTCGCTGGCGCGCTCCTGGTAGGTCACCGTAAGTTCCACTTCGCCGAGCGGCGCCGTTTCCGGCATCCTGGCTTCCATGCTGGCAGCGCTCCCCAGCAGCAGGCCGGCATCCACTGCCCGCTCGCCCTGCCGGTGCGCACCGAAACATCCGCCAGTTTCGCGGGCGGGTCAAGCTCGCGCGAGCGCACCGCGATCTCCGGCCCCAGCCGCACACTGGGAATGGTGAATCGCATTCCCGGCGCCAGCGCCGCGCCGCGCAGCCATGCCGGCAGGTGGCTTGCGGTATTGACGATGCCGCCCGGTACCATGGCGGGCGGAGCCGGAACATCCGCGCCCGCGAGGCCGAACAACGATAGAGCCGACACCGGCAGGCGCCGGAAACGCAGCATTTCACAAATTATAGTGCATGGCAGTCCTGCGCCGGGGCGAGAGTCGTGATAGGATTGGCCACATCGGGAGGTGGAAATGCCCCAATGTTCGCGACGTAATTTTCTGAAGACCGGCCTCACCGCGGGGGTGCTCGCGGGAACCGGAACTCTGCCCATCCGTGCGGCCCGTGGATCGGCAACGGATTGGGTGACGCTCGGCAAATCGAACGCCAAAGTCACCCGGCTCGCGCTCGGCACCGGCTCCATCAGCGGCAAAGTGCAGCGCGACCTCGGTCAGGAAGGCTTCAACCGCCTGGTCCGCTACGCCTACGATCACGGTGTCCGCTTTTACGAAACCTCGGAAACTTACGGCGAGATGCACAAGATGCTCGGCATCGCGCTGAAAGGCATTCCGCGCGACAGCTACTGCCTGATGTCCAAGGTCACCACCCGTCCCGGAGTCGATCCCATGGAGAAAATCGACGAGCTGCGCAAGCTCGCCAATACGGATTATTTCGACATCATGCTGATGCACTACCAGCACGTCGGCACCTGGCCCGCCGACACCACGCGCTGGCAGGACGGAATCGCGGAAGCGCAGGTGAAGAAGGCCGTCATCGGGCGCGGCGCATCGGTCCACGGTCTGCCGGCGCTCCGCCAGATGCCCGGCAATCAGTGGCTGCAGATCGCCATGATCCGCATGAATCACAAGGGCAGCCACATGGACGCCGAAGATTTCGCCACCGCCGGGCCGGGCGATGTTCCCGAAGTCGTCGAGCACACTAAGCAGGTTCACCAGCAGGGCATGGGCGTGATCAGCATGAAGCTGGTGGGCGAAGGCTCATTCACCAGCCGCGAGGATCGCCAGGCCGCCATGAAATTCGCCTTCCGGAATGCCGGCGTCGACAGCGTGACGGTGGGATACAAGAGCACCGCCGAGATCGACGAAGCGATCGAGAACGTCAACCTGGCGCTGGCGTAGGGTCTTTACCAAGCCGCTCTTCCTGAGCCGCCACCGTCTACTGGGCCGGCAGCCAGGATTCCGATTCATCATGGTGCCCGTGGGAATAGCGGGCGGTCATCGGCTGGCGTGCCCGGCTACAAAGGGACGCCCGTGAGCAGGACATATGCGCCTGCGAGCGCCAGGACCGCGCCGCAGGCGCGACCGATCCAGTCTCCGCCGGGAGCGGCTTTTTCCACCATGAGAAAAACGGTGAGTCCGGCCATCCATAGGAGATTCATGACTCCGGCGGCAAAGGGCAGGAGCATCAGCATCCAGCAGCAGCCGATGCAGAAGAGGCCATGGGAGGCGCCCATGCGGAAGGCGCCAGTGGCGCCATCGCGCCAACCGCTCAGCAGTAAAGTGAACGGCGACCGGCAATGGCGCAGGCAGGCGTCTTTCAACGGGGTCCACTGGTAGGCTCCGGCGGCGATCAGGAGAGCGCCGGCGAGCACGGAACTGGTGGCGGCCATTGCCGGCGAAAGCAGCGCTTCGCTGTGCAGGAATTGTTGGAGCAGCGCGCAAACGGCACTGAAAGCGGTCCATAGGGTAAAGCATCCGGCGACAAAGATGGCGCTGGGAACTACCGGCGCTCTGCGGGCGCGGCGCAATCGCTGCTCAGCGCTGAAAGCGAAAACGAACGGCAGGGTCGAGGGCAGCATCATGGCGACCATCATGACGGTCCACATGACGAACAGGGTTGTGAGATCCATGGCGGCGTGGTGGTGGCCGGCCGCCATGCGAATCATGTACCACCAACTGACGGCGGTGATCAGCCCGGATCCGGACAAGAGGATCACGCGGTCGCGGACCGGCGACGGGACGAGCGAATTCATACTGAATCAGTTCTGGTAGGTGAACGGCGAGTACAGACCGTTGCGAACGGACAGGATCCAACGGTAGCCGTGGTCTTCATAGCGCAGGGCGCGAGACTTGGCAACGACGGCGGGGTAACCCGGCGCGATGCAGAGGGGGTGCCCACTGATGGTGACCTCGGCGCCGCCCGCGCCTTCCAGGGCGACGATATCGACCTCCGCCACATTGCCGACTTTGAGGCTGCGGTGTTTGCCGTCCTGATGAAACTCGATGGGCACGCTCGCTACGCCAAGGACTTCGCCAATGTGCGCGCCAAGGCGCGCGGGATGGCCGCCGCTCTGGCCGGAAAAGATCATCAGCAGGGATTGTTTCTGCGCTTCGCTCGCGCGGGCATCGAGATACAAGGCGACCTTCCACGGGACTTCGTGCATGGCGCCGGGCGAATCGACGGCAAGGGCGACATTGAGTCCGCCGAGATCGGTTTCGCCATATTTTCCGGCGTCGATATGCCAGCCGACCATAACGGTGCAACCGCCCTCGGTGGGCGTACTGAGAAACACGCAGGGGCAGGCCGGCTTGCAATTACACGATTCGAGATAGTCACCCATGATCTTCCAAGTTTCACTCATGTCTTTCCTCCAAGTTTTTTTGGAGAGCCGGCCAACGCAAGGTCGTTGCAACCTGGCGTTGCGCGGCAAGCATCCAGGGAGAGAAGTATATCATGGACCTGGAATGCCAGCGAGCCTTGGATCGTCGAGACTCGGCAAGAGTGAGAGAGTGGCCGTGTAACCTCGAAGCCCCCACCGGCGCTGCTTCAAGACTATCCCTATTTAAAGCGACAAGAGCGGGGACCCAATATGCGCACTTCCAGAATGTACGCCGCCAGGCGCACCTACTTCCCCGCCGCGTCCGCCAGAGCTTTCACCGGCCGGTATGCCGCGAGGCGCACTTCGGCGGGCGCGGGCAACGGAGATACCCCGGGGTCGAACGTGAGAAACACATGGCTCGCGCCATTCTGCCGGTAGGCAACACCGTAGTGATTGGCGAGAGTCTGAAGATCTTCGATACGCCAGTTTCTAGCGTTCTCTCGCATGCTCGCGCTTGCCATATATGAAAGTGGTACCGAATATGGGGCCACAAAGCCAAACCGAAAAAGCAACGAAGGGAGGAAGCTATTTCCCCGCCGCGTCCGCCAGCACTTTCACCGGCCGGTATGCCGCCGGCCGCACTTCGGCCGGCGCGGGCTGGCCGCGCTTCGGCAATCCCCAAATTCGCAGTTTGGGGGCCTTACAGACAAGTTGGATTGACAGGCAGCGGCGCCGTTATCAGTACGAATCCGAGAATCTCCGGTGGCTACTCCTTACCGCAGGGAAATGACGACGCCCGAGGGAGTCTGCGCACCGCCCACGCTGGCTTGAAGCGGAACATCGCCGGCGCCAAGACCGGCAGGGACTATCAAATTGATCTGATACAAACCCGCGCCGGACAATCCCGCGAAGGACGGAGCGATGCCTGCGCCGTTGATGCTAATGGTCACTGGGTTGGTGGTTGCAGCCGATCCAATAAAGACCTGGCCAGCGAACACAACCGGGTTGGTTGGCCCGTACCCAGTGCCGAACAGCGCCACAGTGTCCCCCGCCTTAGCAGCGACCGTTGCGTAGCCGAGCGAACTCCCCGTGGGACCGATGATGTCGTAGGAGCCACCGCCATAAGTGCCCGACCCGTCCGATCTCAGAATAATGCCGGCCACGTGCTTGCTATCGAGCAAAAAAAACGACGGCGCAAACTGAGCCAAGGTTACGTTGGACGATCCGCTGCCGCCGCTTGTCGTGACCACTACTGGTACGCTGCCAGTCGCCGGGCCATCTGGCGCTTGCAAGTTAATCTGCCCGGGACTAACAAACGAGAGGTAAGCCGCCTTCCCGTCAATCGTGACGCTGGTACCACCGAGAGACGTGGTGAAGTTTCCGGTCCAGGTAGCAGTACCGCTGGCCAAGTTGGTCCCGAAAATCGACACCCACTCGCCGGGCTGTATAACAGCCGACGAACCATCTACGGCCACGATCCCACCCGAAAAGATGGAGGGCAGGGGCAGCGGAGTCAAAAGACGAATGCGATTGTTCCCCGTGTCGCAGACGTAGACGTTACCGGCAGAGTCCACGGCAACGCCTTCGGGGCCACTCAACAGGGCGCTGGTGGCGGGCCCGCCATCGCCGTCGAAGCCACCGCCGGTTTTGCCCGTCGCTCCGCTTCCCGCGATGGTGGCGATCACGCCATTTGCGACTTTCCGTACACGGTTGTTGCCCTCGTCGGCGATGTAAAGGTTGTCAGCCGCGTCGACGACAACCCCTGTCGGATCGGCTAATGCGGCGCTCGAAGCCGGGCCGCCGTCGCCGCTGTACCCTGATGTCCCGCTGCCCGCCACGGTAGAGATCACCCCGTTGGACACCTTGCGCACGCGGTTGTTCCCCGTGTCGGCGATGTAGACGTTGCCGGCAGGGTCCACGGCAACGCCCTCGGGCTCATCCAGTTGCACCGCCGAGGCTCCCCCTGCGAAGGTCGTTATCACTCCGTTGGATACCTTGCGGACGCGGTTATTCGCCGTGTCAGCAATGTAAAGATTGCCGGCAGAGTCCACGGCAACACCGAAGGGGAAGGCCAGTTCGGCGCTAACGGCTGCACCGTTATCGCCGCTAAAGCCATGCGTGCCGTCTCCCGCAACCGTAGAGATCACCCCGTTGGACACCTTGCGGACGCGGTTGTTCAGCGTGTCGGCGATGTAAAGGTTACCGGCAGAGTCCACCGCAACACCGCCGGGCTGCTGCAACTCGGCGCTAGTGGCCGGGCCGTTGTCTCCGTCATAGCCCAGTGTCCCGTTCCCCGCCACGGTAGAAATCATTCCGTTGGATACCTTGCGGACGCGGTTGTTCACTGTGTCGGCGATATAAACGTTGCCAGTAGGGTCCGCTGCCACACCCTCGGCGTAGCTCAGCCAGGCACTGGCAGCGGGGCCGTTGTCGCCGACTCCCCCTCCAGCGACAGTGGTGATCACCCCGTTGGAGACCCTACGGACGCGTCCATCGCCTGCGTCGGCGATGTAAAGATTGCCTTCCGAGTCAACAGTGACGCCTGTAAGCCCGGCCAGTTGGGCGCTGGTGGCCGGGCCTCCGTCGCCTGCAAATCCCACCACTCCGTTTCCCGCGACGGTCGTGATCACCCCGCCCGACACCTTGCGGATGCGGTAGTTCAGCGTGTCCGCGATAAAGAGGTTGCCAGCAGCGTCCACTGCAACGCCGAAAGGCCTGGACAATTCGGCACTGAGTGCTGCACCGTTGTCGCCGCTGTAGCCTAGGGTCCCGCTTCCCGCCATAATGTAGGCGGTCCCGTTGGATACCTTGAGGATCTGGTTGTCGTAAGTGTCGGCGATGTAAAGATTACCAGCGGTGTCCACCGCAACACCCTGAGGCAGGCTTAGAGTCGTGTAATTGACGCCGGCGTGGGGGCCTAATTCCCCAACAAAAGTGGTGATGATTCCGTTCGTGACCTTGCGGATGTTACTATTGGCTGGGTCGGCGATGTATAGGCTGCCAGCGGAATCCACGGCAATGCTAATTTTGCCCAACTCGGTGATTATGCTGACGCCCGTAGATAAGTAAATAGGGCCACCTAGCTTGGCGCTGATTGCCGGGCCGCCGTCCCCGCTGAATCCTGGCGTCCCATCTCCCGCGACGGTGCTGATCACTCCATTGGAGATTTTACGGATGCAGTAGTTACCGCTGTCGGCCAGGTAGACGTTGCCCGCGGAATCCACCGCGATAGAGCTGGGAGAGTTCAATTGGGCGCTGGTGGCCGGCCCGCCGTCGCCAGCGAAGCCGGCCACTCCAGTTCCCGCGACCAGGCTCAAGACACCGGATTTGGCGTCCAATCGGAGCACGGCGTTACTGCTTGTAAGCAAAACGTTGCCGTTCAGATCGACCGCAATACCGAATACCCCCAGGTTGGCGGACGTGCCTAGGATGCCGACCGGCAGCGACGGCGAGCCGCCGCCAGCAAATGTGGAAATGGCATAAGTCTGGCCAAAGATCGGGCACAAGATCGATGTGGCGAGAAGAGCAGCTCCCAGAAGGCGCATTCTTGAATTTCTCCTCAGCGGTCGGAGCGCGTTTCCAAACAGCATACCAAAGAACGAGCCAGCTTCTCGCTGGACCCGTTAGGCCTGATGGTGGAATGTCCTGACCACTTTCTATAAGCGCCTGCGGTAATCGGCTTACGTCATTGCGACGCGAAGTCGCCTATACCCATGTACGGGCCGCAGCCGGATTGGGTACGACAGATTGGTTTGCGTCCGTCGACTCCAGATCGTTAAATTGATGGGAAACGCCCAAGCCCCTGAAGCCTAACCACTCCGCTTCCAGAAATTACCCCCAAGAGCCGACCCAATATGCGCTTTACTTCCCCGCCGCGTCCGCTAGAACTTTCACCGGCCGGTATGCCGCGAGGCGCACTTCGGCGGGCGCGGGTTGGCCGCGCTTCGGCGTGTCCGCGAGGCGCTTCATCTCGGCATTTTCCTGGGCCAGCCAATCCGTCATGGCCTTTTGCGCCGCTCGGTGCGCCGCTTCTTCCGCTTTCTTCTCCTTGCGGCTGAGCTTTTTCGGCTTCGCTCCGGCAGGCGGCGGAGGCGGCGGCGTCAGGTAATCCAATAGCCGGATTCCCGCCTCGCCAAGCGCCGAGAGTTCCTTCGAGACCGGCGCGACTTCGGCAAGCAGCTTGTTATTCTCCACCAGCGGCGCGAACTGCGCGTCATTTGCGGCCCACCTCTCAAACTGACGGCGCAATACTCCGGCATCGGCCCGATCGCCCGCGGGGTCGGCGGCAAATCGCTTCGCCGCCAGTTCCAGCCGCCGCGCCAGTTCACTTTCCGGCAGGCAGGCGTCGACGAACCGATTCACGGGAGTCACACCGAACGGACGGCTGGAGCGTCCCGTGCCCAATCCATAGGCTTCCGATACCTCCGCCACCACGCGCAGCGCGTCCGCCGGCTGATTGCCCGCGATGCGGTCGAGCATCTGCTGGAAGTACACGCGATGCATCGCCCCCGTGAATTCGAGATTGCGGCTCACTTGTTCCAGGCGCGCATACATGGAGTCCACATCGGTAGCGTTGGCCGGCGACCAGAATCGCTCGGCAATCGCCGCCGTGCGCGGCCACACCCGCGCGTCCACCGTCTCCGGCGCTACCAGTTCCGCCCACATGCAGGCCTCGCCTCCCAAAATGCGCGACGCCTGGTCCGGTGTGAGCGCCGCGGCATCCGGGCCGCCCAGCGGATCCACGCCGTAATGAAACGATGCCGGGCTCAGATGATCGAGATAGTACCCCCACGAAAGAATCCCGCGATATCCCTTCGCCGCCGACTCAGCGAGCGATTTCTGACCCCGCCACGACTGAATCACCGCGTCGGTCGGAAGCCCGGGCACCAGAATCTCGTCCCATCCCACCATCGTCTTGCCGTATTTCTGCACGATCTTCAGCAAACGCTGGTTGAAATACACCTGAATCGCCGCCGCGTCCTTCAGCCCGTGTTCCTTGGCGAACGCCTGGATGGTTTCCGACTGATTCCAGATGCGCGGATTCACTTCGTCGCCGCCGATGTGGAAGTAGGGGTCGGGAAAGAGCTGCGTCATTTCGCCGATGAAGCCGTCGAGAAAGGCGTAGGTGCCTTCCTTCGACGGGTCCATCACCGATCCGCCGCGATCGGTGGGAACAAACGGCCCGGGCGACGACGCCAGTTCCGGATATCCCGCAAACCATGCGGTGCTGTGTCCCGGCATGTCGAACTCGGGAATCACGCGGATGCCGAGGCCGCGCGCGTATGCCACGATGTGGCGAATCTCGTCCTGGGTGTAGTAATTGCCGTTCGATCCCAGCTCATGGAGGCGCGGATAGCGCTTGCTCTCCACGCGAAAACCATCGTCTTCCGACAGGTGCCAGTGCATCACGTTGAGCTTGACCGCGGCCATGGCTTCGAGATTCCGCTTGACCACTTCGACCGGCATCCAGTGGCGGCAGACGTCCAGCATCAGGCCGCGCCAGGGGAATCGCGGGCGATCTTCGATGTGCACGCCCGAAACCTGGAAACCATCCGTTCCCGGTTGGATGAGCTGCGCGAACGTCGCCAGGCCGTGGATGGCGCCTTCCGCTGTCGCGGCTTTGATGCGCGCCCCGGCATCCGAGACATCCAAAGTGTACGATTCATCCTCGCCCAGCGTGGGATATTCCGGGCCACCCGCGCAGTCGATCACCAACCGGTGGGCATCGGCCGCCGCCGGAGGCACGGAAGCATACATCACGCCGGTCTGGCGCGATACGCGCGCCAGAAACGATCGCACCGCCGGCGCCAGTTGCGCGTTCGCGCCGCCCACGGTTTCCACCACGAAGTTGGCATCGACCGCCAGTTTTCCAGAAGCCGATTGCACGGTTACCGGAATCGGCATCAGCGCCGGCGCGGCGGCAAACAGGGCCGGAGCCGCAAGCCAGAAAAGGAGTCCACAAGAACGCATAGTATGCCGCCAATGGTAACAAACGGAGGTATCGGCTATCAGCGCTGACGTTATCGGCTAGCCTAGTGTCCTGTCTCGGTAACAGTTGACGGCCGCCAATCTCGGCTGTGCCCAGGGGGCCCCAACTGCTTTCCAGCAGGTCGGGCCGGCTGAAAGTGAACTGACTGGGACATAGCTGCCCTACAGCGCGTGGCTGGCGTAGCTTTCCACCGTGGTGCTCAGTTCGGCCGGATCGATCGGCTTGGCCAGATGGCCGTTCATTCCGGCGGCCAGGCACCGTTCCCGATCGGCTTTCATGGCGAAAGCCGTCATGGCCACAATCGGCACCGAACTCAGGTGCGTATCTTCGATCCGGCGGATGGCGCGCGTGGCTTCCAACCCGTCCATCACGGGCATCTGCACGTCCATCAGGATCAGATCGTAGGGCGGCGCCAGCATCGCTGCCTCCACGGCCTGTTTTCCGTCCCCCGCAACCGAAACTTCGTGCCCTCGCTTCTCGAGCAGCCGTTTCGCCAGCCGCTGGTTCACGGTATTATCTTCCGCCAGCAGAATCCGCAACCGCCTCGGCGCCGCCGGGAGCGGTGCGCCGGACGAGGGCGCGGGAGTCGCCACCGATTCCCGCGCCGCCAGCTTGCAGGGAATCGTGAACCGGAACTGGCTTCCCTCGCCGAAGGTGCTCTCCACCGAGATCGTTCCGCCCATGATCGCCACCAGGCGCGCCGAGATGGTGAGTCCCAACCCCGTGCCGCCGAACTGGCGGGTGGTCGAACTGTCGGCTTGCCGGAAGGCTTCGAAGATTACGTCTTTATGTTCCGGCCGGATGCCGATGCCGGTATCGATGACCGTCACTTCCAGCAACAACTGGCCGGCATCGGACGGGCGGGAATCCACGCACACTTCCACCCGGCCACGGTCGGTGAATTTCACTGCGTTGCCTACCAGGTTTGTCAGGATCTGGCGGATGCGGAGCACGTCGCCGACGAGCCCGTCCGGCGTGGCTTCGGAAATGTTCGTCACCAGTTCCAGCCCTTTATCGTGCGCCCGGTGCCGCACCAATTGCAGCACCTCGTCCACCGCGCCGCGCAGCGAGAACGGCGCGCGGTGAATATCCAGGCGGCCGGCTTCGATCTTGGAAACGTCCAGAATGTCGTTCAGGATGGCCAGCAGCGAATAAGCCGAATTCTGCGCCGCCTCCAGATATCCCGTACGATCCTCCGCGTCCGTGGCGGCCAGGGCCAGCGCTTGCATGCCGATAATTCCGTTCATCGGCGTGCGGATTTCGTGGCTCATGTTGGCCAGAAATTCGCTTTTCGCGCGGCTCGCCTCGAGCGCCGCGTCGCGTGCCGTGAGCAGTTCTTCCGAAAGTTGCCGGTAGCGCTGTTCGCTCTCGCGGATGGCTTCCGCCGCGTTCTTCTGCTCAGTGATGTCGCGCAGAATGATCTCGATCAGCAGCCCGCCGCGAACGTGCACCTCGCTCCCGCTGAACTCGACATCGATGAGGGCGCCCGAGGACGATCGCAGCGTGCTCTCCCGCTTTGCGCCAATCAGCCGGGCGATATCGGCCGGCGCCACCTTTCCTTGTTCGCGGCTTTCCAGGCACTGCAGCGGCAGAACCGAACCGGCAAACTCCTCCACCGGCCCTCCCAGAATCAGCTCGCCTTTGCGATTGGCATCCAGAATCGCCGCCGTCCGCCCGTCGAGGATGAAGATCGCCTCACCCGCGGTATCGATCAGGTGGCGGTATTTCTGCTCGGAATCGGCGATTTTCTGGAAAAGCCGGATGTAGGTAGCCCACCCGGCCAGCAGCAGAAGCCCCGTGATCAGCGCGAAAATCGTGATCAGAAGCCGGTGGACCCAGACCGCGGCATCCGCCACGCTGCGCGAGAACCGGGTGGACACGGCATTGAGGCGATCGCTCATATTGTAGAGTTCCGCCAGCGTCTGCCGGATGGCCGCCTCATCTCGCGCGGGTGCGGCCACCTGCGCGTGCAACCGTTGGCCGAGCGCCTGGAATTCCTCCATCTCCCGGTCGCCTTCGGTCCACCAGCGCTGGGCCTCCGCCACATGGGCTTCGCGGCCGAAAATGCGGTAGCGCCGTGTCATGCGACCCCACCTCTCGATCGGCATCCCGCCGATTGCGAATGCGCGCTTCAGCGCGGCGGGATCGTGCTTTTGCCCGGTAACTTGCAGACGGATCTCGCGGAGGGCCAGCGGCACTTTGAGCGCTTCCTCGGCCTTCCGGAAGTCTGCTTCATCTCCGGAATCGGCGTAGCGCTGAAGCTGAATGACGGCGTCCTTCTGCGCCTTGGCCCACTCCGCTCCGCTCTCGGTGTATTTGCGGGCCCCCACCAGGACGTCCATGGAAAACCCCGCCAGAAAAACGATGATCGCTGCCACGCAGGCCAAGCCTCCGCACACCAGTAGCAGGTAGACACTCTGGCCTGGGCTACTCCTCAACCGTGTGGATCTCACAATCTGCGTTCCAAGGCGGTATTGGACTTCCTCTGTTCTTATCGACGGGCGCCGGGGCGGTTTCTAGAAGACTTTTGGAGCTGCAAGTGTCTGAAAACATTACCTCGGCACGGTTCTCAGTAGAGCGCTCGCGCCATTCCACAGAATTTGCACCCCGATACAGACAAGAATGAATGAGGACAGCCGGATAATGACGTTCATCGCCGACTCCCCCAAAGTTCTTCCGATTCTTTCGGCGAAACGATAGCTCCAGTAGATGGACGCCGCAATCGCGAGCGACCCGAGCAGCATTCCGGCAATCAGCGGCCAATGCCATTCCGACCCCTCCGGCCGGTTAGCGCCCACCGCGATCGCTACCGAAATGGACCCCGGTCCCACGGTAAGCGGCAAGGTTAAAGGATAGAAGGCCTGCCGCGAATAATCGGCTTCGTTACATTCTTTGTGCGTACCTTTTTCGTCCGCATCGTCGTGATCCGGCTCGCGGAGGAGCGTCCAGCCGGTGGAAATCACCACCAGACCGCCGCCCACCTGCACCACCGGCAGCGAAATCCCGAAAAACGCCAGGATGTGGGTGCCGATGAAGATCGACACCACGATCAGAATCAGTCCGTTCAGGGCGATCATGCGGGCCAGCGCGGCGCGTCCTTTACTCGACAATCCCCTCGTCAACGACAGGAAAATCGGCGTGTTCCCGATCGGGTTGACGATGGGAAACAGCGCGCCTACCACCAGCAGCGTGTACTTTGCGACGGCGCTGAAAGAATCGGGCATGGGGGGAGACTTCAGCTTACCGCACAAGGACGGAATTAATGAGCCGCGACAGCGGTGCCGTTTATCTGTGTGCATCCGTGTTCATCCGTGGCCAATTTCTGAGCCCCAAAAACCTGACTGAATCCGAAACATCGCGAACTCCTGGAACACTGATTTTTCGGCCACGGATGAACACGGATGCACACAGATAAAACCAATCATTATCGGTTGCCAGCATTTTCCCGGGCCCCGGGCAGCGGCCCTGAGATTAGCGCCGCACCTTTCCTTGCGCCGCCCCCACCCGTCACCTAATATATGTATTTCAGCTCCAGTTCCAGCTCCTGACGTGATCGTTCCACCTGAGCGAAATCCCGAGCCGCTCCTCCGCGAGCCACTGCGATTGCGCGACGACACGCAGTTCGCCAGCGGCCGAATCGCCGTATTCCAGTACTCGGTGGTAATCGCCTTCCTGTTCCTCATCGCCGGGTTCTGGAAACTGCAGGTTCCGAATTCCGATTACTACGCGGAAAAAGCGCAGCAAAACCGCATCCGTTCGCGTCCCCTGCTCGCACCGCGCGGGCGCATTCTCGACCGCGACGGCCGTGTCATTGTCGACAATCACGTCTCGTCCGCTCTCCTGCTTACGCGGGAGAACCTCAAAATGGAAGACCTCGCGCCCATTGCCGGCGGTCTCAACCTCGACCTGGCCGATCTCGAGGAGAAAGTCCGCCGTAAATCGCGCGAGCCGAATTACCACGCCATCCGCCTGAAAGATGAGCTGTCGCCCGCCGATCTCTCCTTCGTCAATTCCCACCGCGACGCTTTTCCTGAACTCGACGTCATCCAATCGCAGCCGCGGGTTTATCCGCGGGATGGCATGATGGCGCACGTCATCGGCTATACCGGAGAAATCAGCGCCGCGGAACTCGATTCCCCGGATTTCGGGCGCTACAAGCTCGGCGACGTGATCGGCAAGTTCGGAATCGAGCGCCAATACAACGACACGCTCATGGGCGAGGATGGCCAGCAGCGCGTGGAAGTCGACAATCGCGGCCAGGTCCGCCGCGCCGAGCAGGAAAAACCCGTGGTTGCCGGCAAGGATCTTACGCTCACGATCGATCTGGATTTGCAGTCCGTGGCCGAACTCGCGATGGAAGGAAAAAATGGCGCCGTGGTGGCGCTCGATCCGCGCTCGGGCGAAATCCTCGCCATGGTCAGCCGGCCCACTTTCGACCCCAACAAATTCACCGGCCACATCGGCGCGCGCGATTGGAACGCCATTAACGGCAACCCCGATCATCCGCTGCTGAACCGTGCGATCCAGGCGCAGCAGGCGCCCGGCTCGACCTTCAAGCCGATCGTGGCGCTGGCGGCCCTCGAGACCCGGCGCCATCACGGTCGAGACCGCCATCCACTGCCCCGGATACCTGACCCTGTACGATCACACTTACCACTGCATGGAAAAGCGGGGCACGGCACCCTCACCCTGCACAACGCGATCGTACATTCGTGCGATGTGTTCTTTTTCTCGGTAGGCGTGAAGTTGGGGATCGATAACCTGGCGAAATATGCCGGCATGATAGGGTTCGGACGTCCCACCGGGGTAGATTTGCCGGGCGAGGCCGCGGGACTGGTTCCCTCGCCGTCGCAAAAGGCGCGGGCCGAGCGCCAGCCCTGGTACGCGGGCGATACCCCTCCGGTAGCAGTGGGACAGGGCGCGTTGACCGTGACGCCGATCCAACTGGCTCGCGCCATCGGCGGAGTCGCCATGGGCGGCGTCTGGCACACCCCTCACCTGGTGAAAAACAACGCCATAGCGGCCCGGAAGACGGAAGCGCAATTCGACCCGGCGCACCTTCAGGATGTCATCGACGCCATGTGTGGGGTGGTCAACGAAGGCGGCACCGGCGCCCCGGCTGCGCTCCCCGGCATCGAGTTGTGCGGAAAGACCGGCACCGCGCAGTTGGCGTCCATCGATAAGACCAAGGCCGAGGCCGCGCGCCGCGGCCTGAACTTGAAGGAAAACGCCTGGTTCGTGGGGTTCGCCCCGCGGCGCGCGCCCGAAATCGTGGTGGTCGCGCTGTTCGATCACGGCGGAGTGGGACAATACGCCGCGACCATCGTCCGCGACGTCGTGAAGTGCTACTTCGATAAGAAGACCCGCCTGCAAACCTGGCGGCAGGAGCGATCCAACACAGTCGCCGGAGCATCTTTTCTGCAACTGCCGGAAATCAGCCGCCGATAAACGCAGATCAACGCAGATAAACCAAATTGCCCAGATCTTGTGTTATCCGTGTCCATCCGTGGCTATTTTTGTTTTGTGTCTTCCGGCGTCCTGCTAGAATAGATGCTTAGTGTGGGTCCCCCGCCGTGATTGTACCCCCAGCCGACCGAAATGCCGACCCTAACCTCCCGGAACAGCCGCAGTTACACGACGATACCCGCTTCGCTTCCGGCAGGGTCGCGTTTTTCCAGTACAGCACGGTGATCATTTTCCTGTTCCTGATCTCCGGCTTCTGGCGCTTGCAGGTGCAGAATCCCGATTACTACTCCGAACAGGCGGAACATAACCGCATCAAGTCGCGCCCTCTGCTGGCGCCGCGCGGACGCATTCTCGACCGCTACGGCCGGGTAATCGTGGACAATCACGTGTCGTCCACGCTGCTGCTGACCCGTGAGAATCTCAAGCTGGAAGACCTGAAGCCCATCGCAGACGGCCTCGATCTGAACTTGGCCGATCTGCAGGCGAAGGTTGCCCGCAAGGGTCCCAAGTATGAGGCCATCCGCTTGAAGGACGAACTGTCGCCCGCCGATCTGGCCTTCGTCAATTCGCACCGCGACGTCTTCCCGGAACTCGATGTCATCAGCTCGCAGCCCCGCCTCTACCCGCGCGACGGCATGATGGCCCACGTGATCGGATACACGGGAGAAGTGACGCAGCCGGAATTGGACTCGCCGGAATTCGCCAAGTACAAGCCGAGCGATATCGTCGGACAATTCGGGATCGAGAAGCAATATAACGACGTTCTCATGGGCAAGGACGGCCAGCAGCGTGTGGAAGTCGACAATCGTGGGCAGGTTCGCGACGAATTCAAAGATACCGAGGTGCCCGCCGTTCCGGGCAAAGACCTCGGGTTGACGATCGATCTCGACCTGCAGGCGGTGGCTGAAATCGCCATGGATGGAAAGAACGGCGCGGTGGTGGCGCTCGACCCACGCAACGGCGAAATCCTCGCCATGGTCAGCCGCCCGACGTTCGATCCCAACAAGTTCATCGGGCACATCAAAGCCAAAGACTGGAACGTCATCGCCTCCAACCCCGACCATCCGCTGATGAATCGCGCTATCCAGGCGCAATTCGCTCCCGGATCGACCTTCAAGCCTATCGTCGCGCTGGCGGCGCTCGAGACGGGAACCATCGATGAAAATACCCCGGTCCATTGCCCCGGGTATGTGACGCTTTACGGCCACACCTACCACTGCTGGGTAAAGCAAGGCCATGGGACGCTCTCGCTGCATAACGGTATCGTGCATTCGTGCGACGTTTATTTCTATACCATCGGCAGCAAGGCCGGGATCGACAACCTGGCTCTCTATGCCGACATGGCGGGCTTCGGGCATGCCACAGGCGTCGATCTTCCTGGCGAAGCGGCGGGAGGCGTGCCGTCGCCAGAGCAGGTTCTGCATATGTACCACCGCAAGTGGTACGCGGGAGAAACGCCATCGGTAGCCATCGGCCAAGGCGACCTGAGAGTGACGCCGATTCAACTGGCCCGCGCCATCGGAGGCGTGGCCATGGGCGGCGTCTGGCATGTTCCGCACCTGGTGAAGGACGACGCCGTGGCCGCGAAGACCACTACCTGGCCGCTCGATCCGCAACATGTCCACGACGTTGTATCCGGCATGTACGGGGTGATCAACGAAGCCGGTACGGGCGCGCAGAGCGTGATTCCTGGGCTCGAATTCTGCGGCAAAACCGGGTCGGCGCAGTTGGCGTCGCTGGATGTGGCGAAGGCAGCGGCGGCCAATCACGATAGCGAATTCAAGGAGAACGCCTGGTTTGTCGGGTACGCTCCCTGCTACGCGCCGGAAATCGTGGCGGTGGCTTTGTTCGAACACGGCGTGCACGGAAATCTCGCCGGCCCCATGGTGCGTGACGTGGTAAAGGCGTATTTCGACAAGAAGGCGCGGATCCAGACCTGGCTCCAGCAGCAGACCACGCTGACCAACGGCCTGGCAAAAGTGAGCACCATGGCATTGCCAGAGGCGTCCCGCAACTGAACATGGCCCGGACATTAGCCTCCCGCGACATCGATTGGACCCTGCTGATCATCGTGCTGCTGATCTGCGCGGTTGGCGTTCTGCAGATTTACAGTGCCACCCTCGGCACCGAGGCGCACAGCGCCTGGTGGAGGCAGATTCTCTATGTTTTCGGCGGGCTGGTGCTCATGTGTCTGGTGATTCCTTCGGATTACCACGCCTTTCTGCATCAGGTGCCTTTGATGTACCTGGCCGGTACCGTGGCGCTCCTGGGAACCTTCGCCATCGGCGAGCAGACGTTCGGTTCGCGGCGCTGGATCCCCATCGGACACACGGGAATCCACTTGCAGGTATCGGAATTCGTAAAGCTGGTGATAATATTGTTGGTAGCCCGCTACCTGACGGACTTGAAAAAGGACGAGTTGGATGTTGCGGAGATGCTGAAACTGGCGGGCTTGGTGATAGTTCCCGCTGCCCTGGTGCTGGCACAACCGGACCTGGGGACGGCCCTCACTTACGTCGCGGTTCTGGCAGGGGGGGTGTTCATCGCGGGGCTGCACTGGAAGTACCTGATGATCGCGGTGTTGGGCGCGGCGCTTATGGTCCCGGTGGGCTTGTATTTCCTGAAGGATTATCAAAGGGCGAGGCTGACGAGCTTCCTCGACTCGGACCAGGATCCGCAGGGCGCGGGCTACCAGGTAAGTCAGTCGAAAACGGCCATCGGATCGGGTGGAATGTTCGGTAAGGGGGTCACCAAAGGCAGTCAGGCCCAACTCCACTTCCTTCCGGTGCCGTACAAGGATTTCATCTTCTCGGCCTTTGCCGAGGAGCACGGATTTGTTGGCGTTGTGGTTGTGTTGGCGTTGTACTTTGTGATGATCATGCGCATTGTTCAGAATGCGCAGACGGCTCCGGAACGGGCCGGGATGTATATTTGCATGGGGGTGGCTGCGTTGCTGCTCTCGCACATCCTGATCAACGTGGGAATGGTAGCCGGCCTGATGCCGGTCACC
>Ga0181521_10000199_pt1 | contig 71712 bp, 72 predicted proteins | sample PEATcosm2014_Bin_32_FD_119764 | JGI IMG/M metagenome (GOLD analysis project Ga0181521, IMG submission 119764) | Peatland microbial communities from MTU Mesocosm Facility, Houghton, MI, USA - PEATcosm2014_Bin02_60_metaG | ecosystem: Environmental > Terrestrial > Soil > Wetlands > Peat | place... | reverse complement strand
GAGGGCGTCGGGCGCGCGGTCAACGAGGCGGTCGTGATCGCGTTCCTCGGCATCGGCGCGTTCAACTACGTCTTCACGCAGACGCTGCTCGCCACGCACCCGCAAATCCTGGTGATCAAGTGAGACGACCGATGACCGCTGGACTCGACCCTCGATCGTCTCGGGGCTGGGTATGAACGAACTGCTCGCGATGCCGCGCGAATGGCTCGCGGCGACCGGTGAGATCGGCCGCTTCACCGGGACGATCGTCCGCGATGTGTGGAGCCTGCGCGTGTTCCGCTTCTTCGGCGAGGCGCTGCGGCAGTCGGGGATCCTGATCGTCGGCTCGACGCTCGTCATCTGGTCGCTCGTGTTCATCACCGGGCTGGGCACGTGCGGGATCGAGGCCGCCTACTTCAACCAGTCGACCGGCACGCCCAACTACGCCGGCGTGTTCGCCGCGTGGTGCAACCTGCGCGAGGCCGTTCCGTACGCGTTCGGCTACATGATGTCCGCGAAGGTCGGCACGGGGATCGTGGCCGAGCTCGGCGCGATGCGCATCTCCGAGGAGATCGACGCCCTGGAGGTGATGGGCGTCGACTCGATGGTGTTCCTGTGCGCGACGCGCCTGCTCGCCGCGTGGATCGTGCTGCCGTTCATGTACATCGGCGCGATCGGCGTGGCGTTCTTCGCCTCCTACCTCGGCGTGGTCGACCAGATCGGCTACACCTCAAGCGGCGGCTATCTGCTGATCTTCTGGCAGTTCCAGAATCCAACGGACTTCCTGTACAGCGTGATCAAGGGCATGGCGATGGCCACCGCGATCGTGCTCGTGGCCTGCTACTACGGCTACAACGCCAGTGGTGGGCCCGTCGGCGTGGGCAAGGCGACGGCCAAGTCGATGGTGCTCAACCTGATCCTTGTTAACCTGATCGGCATGCTCGGCACGGAGATCTTCTGGGGCACCAATCCCCGAGCCCCGATCGGGGGCTGAGGATGGCGGCCGAGCAGCCCGGCCGCAAACCGGGCGAGAGCGAGGAGGACGAGTTCCAGTACCACACTGGGACGATTCGTCCGACCGAGGCTCCAGACGCGATCGAGTTCATCGACGTGCACAAGTCGTTCGGGCGCAACCACGTCCTGCGCGGCCTGAACATGGGCCTGCCGGAGGGCAAGATCTCGATGATCATCGGCCCCTCGGGCACCGGCAAGTCGGTCTGCATCAAGCACATCGTCGGGCTGCTGTATCCGGACGAGGGCGACGTGCTCGTGCACGGCCGCTCGATCCCGAGCCTCCCCGACCAGGAGCTGTTCGAGCTGCGCAGGAAGTTCGGCGTGCTCTTCCAGGACGGCGCGCTGTTCGGCTCGCTGAACCTCTACGACAACGTCGCCTTCCCGCTGCGCCAGCACACCGAGAAGGGCGAGGACGAGATCGCGGAGATCGTCAACCGGCGCATGCGCGAGGTCGGCCTGGGAGGGGAGGGCGCGAAGATGCCCAACGAGCTCTCCGGCGGCATGCGCAAGCGCGCCGGCTTCGCGCGCGCGCTCGTGCTCGATCCCGAAATCGTGCTGTTCGACGAGCCCGACTCCGGCCTTGACCCCGTGCGCACCGCGCTGCTGTGCGAGCTGATCAAGGAGGTCCACGCGGAGAACGGCGGCTGCTACGTGGTGATCACCCACGACATCATGAGCGCCAGGCGCGTCGCCGAGCACATCTCCGTCCTGTGGAAGGGGCGGATCGTCGAATCCGGTCCCGCAGAAGAGCTGTTCGCCTCCGAAAACCCCTTCGTGCGCCAGTTCCTCTCCGGCGAATCGGCCGGACCCCTCGGCATGGAGTAACCCCCTGGGGCCGCCTCGTCGCCCCTGGCTGTGTCCTCGATCGCTCGTGTGCACAGCACACTTCGCTCACTGCGTCCTTGCCAGGAACGACGATCCGACCCCAGGGGCGGTGCGTTCGACGGATGCGCGAAACTAGCCTTCACCTGTGAGCTCTTCGCGCATCCTCTCGGCCCTTGCGGGCGGTGCGGCCCGGCGGCCGCGGCTGGTGCTCGCGATCGCGGTGGTGCTCGGCCTGGGGGCCGCGGGGCTGTCGCTGCGGCTGCGCCCGTCGGCCGCCACGAACACGTTCGTGTCGAGCTCGAGCCCCGAGTACCAGGCGACGCAGCGCTTCTATCGGAACTTCGGGGAAGAGCCGATCGCGGTGCTGGTGAAGGGCAACCTGCAGCAGCTGGTGCTCAGCTCGGACATCGAGCGGCTGCTCGGCCTGGAGGGCTGCCTGTCGGGCAACGTGCCCGCGCGCGCGCTTCCCACGGAGGGTGGGGTGGACGGCCCGTGCGGGCAGCTGGCGCGCGCAAAGACAGTCAAGGTCGTGTTCGGGCCGGGCACTTTCCTCAACGAGGCCGCCGAACGGATCGACGAACAGCTGACCGCCGAGACGCGCAACGCGGAAGTCCAGGCCAAGCAGGCTGAAGGCACGATCTATCGCGCCGCGCTCGCGCGCGGGCTGCCCGTCTCGCAGGCGCGGATGCTCGGGCGGCAGGCGAGCAAGGTGACGCTCGCGGAATTCAAGTCGAGCCTCGTGACGCAGGCGCTCGAACACGGTCTGACCACCCAGCCGAGCATCGAAAACGCCAACTTCGTCTCGGATGTGGTGTTCGACTCGACCAAGCGCGCCGGCACCCCCAAGTCGCGTTTCGCCTACCTGTTCCCGAGCCCCGACGCGGCGCTCGTGTCCGTGCGCATGAAGGCGGGCCTGTCCGAAGCGGCCAGGATCAGGACGATCGGGCTGATTCGCCAGGCGGTGCGCATGCCGCAGTGGCAGCTGACTCACGGCGAGACCTATCTCGTGACCGGCGAGCCGGTGATCGTCTCCGATCTGACCAGCTCGATCAGCCACTCGATCGAGCTGCTGCTGATCGCCGTGCTGCTGGTGATGGCCGCGACGCTCGGCCTGGTCTTCTCGGGGCGTCCGCGATTGCTGCCGCTCGCGCTCGCGCTGCTGGCGGCGGCGCTCACGTTCGGCGCGCTGTCGGCGGTCGGCGCATCGCTGACGATGGCCTCGATCGCCGTCCTGCCCGTGCTGGTCGGCCTCGCGGTCGACTACGCGATCCAGTTCCAGGCGCGCGTGCAGGAGGAGGCTGAGCTTGGCGGCGCCGGGCAGCCCGGCGCCGGTTCCGGCGTCGCGCCCGGAGCCCCGCTCGCCGACGCTTCCGCGGCGGTCCGGCGCGCGGCCGCGAGCGGCGCGCCGACGATCGCGACGGCCGCCGCGGCCAGCGCCGCCGCGATGCTCGTGCTGCTGCTCTCGCCCGTGCCGATGGTGCGCGGCTTCGGCGTGCTGCTCGTGGTCGGCGTGGCGATCGCCCTGCTGTGCGCGCTGACCGCCGGCGCCGCGGCGATCTCGCTGTCCCCCGGCACGGCGCAGCCGGCTCGCCCCGGCGCGCTCGCCGACGGCGCTCTCGCGGCCGCGTGGCGCGGCGCGCGCGAGCTCCTCGCGGACAACCCCCTGACGCGCCTGATCGCGCACGCCGCGCTCGTCGGCTCGGTGCGCCGCCCCTGGCGCGTGCTGTGCGTGGGGCTGGCGCTGGCGGCGCTCGGCTGGGGTCTGGACACGCAGACGAAGGTGCAGACGGACATCACCAAGCTCGTCCCCCAGAGCCTGAGCTCGCTGCAGAACCTCGACACGGTCGAGCGAATCACCGGCGTGGGGGGCGAAATCGAGCTGATGGTCGAAGGCGAGGATCTGACCAAGCCCGCGACGATCGAATGGATGATCGGCTACCAGAAGGCTGTGCTCGCGCGCTTCGGCTACAGCTCCGCCAAGGGCTGCAGCAGGGCTCGCCTGTGTCCCGCGTTCTCGCTGCCGGACCTCTTCGGGGAACAGGTGTCCGGCTCGGCGAGCGCGCCGAAGCTCTCGCAGCGGGAGATCAACGGCCTGCTCGGCGTGATCCCGCCGTACTTCTCCCAGGACGTGATCGCGCCCGACAGGCGCGTCGCCACGCTCGCGTTCGGCATCCGCCTGATGGGGCTCGACCAGCAGCAGCGGCTGATCGAACAGATGCGCTCGAGCCTGCATCCCCCCGCCGGGGTGCGCGCAAGCCTCGTCGGCCTGCCGGTGCTCGCGGCCCAGTCGGGATCTGAGGTCGCCGACCCGTGGCGGCGCCTGGAGACGCTGCTGGTCGGGCTCGCCGCGGTCGCGCTCGTGCTGCTGCTCGCCTTCCGCGGCGACCGCCGTCGCGCGCTGGTGCCGCTGGTGCCGATCGTGCTCGCGACCGGATGGTCGGCGCTGATCCTGTTCGCCGTCAGGGTGCCGCTGAACCCGATGTCGGTCACGCTCGGCGCGCTCGTGATCGCGCTCTCGACCGAGTTCAGCGTGCTGCTGTCCGAGCGCCATCGCCAGGAGCGGCTCGCCGGCTACGACACGGTCGAGGCGCTGCGGCGCACATACCGCCGCACGGGCGCGGCCGTGGCCGCGTCCGGGGTGACCGCGATCGCCGGCTTCGGCGTGCTCGTGCTGTCGGACATCACGATGCTGCGCGACTTCGGCCTGGTGACGCTGATCGACCTGAGCGTCTCGCTCGTCGGCGTGCTCGTCGCCCTTCCCGCCACGCTGGTGATCGCCGACGCCGCCGCCGCACCGTCCCCGGAGGGGGAAGGCGGTGCGCGCAGGCGCCCGGTGCGCGTGGCGCGCCGCTTGCGTCAGGCGTGGGTCCGGCCGTGAGCAGGCCACGCTACGCGCGCTACGCCGGCGTGCTCGGCATGGTGCTGCTGGCGGCGATCTTCGTCAACTCGCTGCTCGTCCACCGCACCGACGTGACCGGCATCGCGCCGGGCCAGAGGCTCGCGCCGTTCGCGGTGCCGCTGGCGCTGGGGAACCTCAACGGCGACGCGGACATCGCCACCCACGCCAACCAGGGCTCCGACGGGCGCGTGCCCGCGTGCGCGGAGCGCGGGTCGCAGATCCTCAACGTGTGCCAGCTCTACGAACAGGGGCCGGTCGTGCTCGCGCTGTTCATCGACGCGGGCTCCTGCACGGCGGTCCTCGGCGAGATGCAGGCGCTCGCGGCGGAATTCCCCCGCGTGCGCTTCGCGGCGGTCTCGATCAGGGGCGAACGCGCACAGCTGCGCCGGCTGGTGCGCGCGCGCGACCTGACGCTGCCCGTCGGCCTCGACAGCGACGGCGCGGTCGCCGCCCTCTACAAGGTGTTCACCTGCCCGCAGGTGAACTTCGCCTACCCCGGCGGCATCGTGCAGAGCAAGGCGCTGCTGGCGAACCCCACGCTCGCCGGCCTGCGGGCGCGGGTGAGCGAGCTGGCGGCCGCGTCGCGGGCGCGCGAACGGCGGGAGCCGGCCGCTTGAGCGAAAGCGTCGACCCCGCCCCGAGCGCCCGGGAGTCGATCCCGGGCTGGTGCGCGCGCGAGGTCGAGGAGGAGCTGCCGGGGCTGCGTCTGCTCGTCGGAGAGGCGGCGCACACGCGCGCGCAGGCGCTCACGGGAGACTCCCCGCCGGAGGTCAGGCGACGTCTGCGCGAACTGTCCAATCGCTTTCGCGGCGCCCGTGCGGTGAGCGTGCGCCGCGAGCCCGTGCCGGGCGCCTACCGCGTCTTCTATCGCCAGATCGGCCTGGACCCCGACGCGGTGCGCACGCCGATCGAGGCCGCCGTCATGGAGCGGATGCTGTACGGCGGCTTCATCACAGCCAGCCTGCTCGAGGACGCGCTGACGATCGCGCTGCTGGATACCGGCGTCCCCGTGTATGCCCTGGACGCGGCGTCGGTCGACGGCGAGCTCGGCATTCGCGCGAGCGGCGAGGGGGAGCCGCTGGGGCGCTCGGCGGACGCGCCGCTGCTGCCGGCCGGCCGCCTGGTCGTCGCCGACTCCTCCTCGGCGCTCGCGGTCCTCTTCGGCGAGGTCGCGCCAGGGCACGCGCCGCACGCCCGCACGCCCCGCGTGACGCTGTTCGCCGTCCAGGTGGCGGGGGTGCCGACGCTGTATGCGGAGGAGTCGCTGTGGACGTGTCGCGCGGCGCTCGAGCAGCCGTGAGCGCACCGGCGAACCGTGCCATCGCCCGCAGGCGCGCTGATAGAATCGCCCTCTGCCGGAGAGGAGGCGGGTGTGAGGAACGGCGAGCGAGAAGCCGGGCAGGCGCCGCAGGCGCGGCCCCGGCGAGTCGGTACTGACGGGCAGGCGCCGCAGGCGCGGCCCCGGCGAGTCGGTACTGACGGGCAGGCGCCGCAGGCGCGGCGCCCCGAGCCAGCTGACGAGCGCGCCGCCAGGGCATCGCTGCGGGCGCAGATAGCGCGGCTGGAGTGCGCGCGCTCGGCGATCGTCGCCGAGCGCTTCCCCTTCATCTCCGCTCCCGCCGCCGTCCCCGGCGCCGCCGCGGGCGCCCCGATGCTGCTCGACCTCGGCGAGCTCGAGCGCGTGCGCGATCGGCTCGCCGCCAGCGTGCAGGAGCTGCGCGCGAGCGTGGACGAGCGCCTCGAGCGCGAGCGCCGCACGCGCGAGCAGCTGCAGCGGATGCGACTGGATCCAGGCAGCTACAAGTTCGCGCGCCTGCCCGTGCGGGAGCTCGGGCAGGGCGTATGTGGCGTCTGGGAGGTGCGTCCGCGGCTCGGCCTGATCGGCATGCTCGCCGGCTGGTGGCAGCTCAAGCTGTCGTCAGGTTGTCCGTTAGCCAGGGGGTCGCGGTCCACGCGCGACCCCGGTTCGCAGAGGTCAGCATCGCGGCCAGCGTCCGGCGCTGACGCTCGGTCATCGACCCGATCGTCTTCTTCTCGGACATCGGCACCTGCGCGAGGAACTTGCGGCAGCGCGTCTGGCCCCAGCGGCGCTGGCTCATCAGCAGATCGGCGACGGCCATGCTCTCGGCCTCCCACGGGCATTCGAGGATCACCTCGGCCACGTGCAGCTCGCCGATCGCCACGCGTCGCTTGAGCTCCGCGCGGGCGAGACGAACCTGGTTCGCGCGTTCAAGCGCGCGCATGTACTGCGGACCGGCAGGGGCAACCGTCGCTGTCGCGTTCATTTAGGCACTCTCCCCGTCCTCGCCGCGAGCCTTTCGCGGAGAAGACGTGCTTGCTAGAGGTTTTCAGTTACGCGCCTGCTGGGCCGCACGGAGTCCGCCGCGACGAACGCGGCTGTCCCGCCAATCAGCCCCTCTCCCGACGGCTTTGTGGCGGGGCGAACTCCCGAAACGGTCTTGCAGAGCGCACATGGAAGCTATGTCAGGAGCGGGTCGCCGGTCAACAGCGCGGCGCGCGCTTCGTACGCTAGAAGCGACCTTTTTCGATCCCGACGCGACTTGTGAAGAAATGGACAAGTGGCGGGGGCTGCCTCCGGCGCGCGCCGCCGGGCGTCCGCCGCGAGCGGGCGCTCGGCGCAGCCGCTGCGCAGGGGGAGGCGCGAAGCGGCTCAGGCGTCGTGCGGGCCGGGCAGCGGCCCGTGCTCGGACTCGAACTCGCGCTTGACCCGGGCGAACACCTCGAGCGCGCGGTCGAGCGTGTCCACGTCGTGCGTGGCCATCACGCTCGTGCGCAGCAGCGCGCCCCCCGGCGGCACGGCGGGGTGCAGCGCGCAGTTGGTGAACACGCCGCCGTCGTACAGCGCCCTCCACAGCAGCGCCGCCCGCCAGTCGTCGCCGACGAGGATCGGGACGATCGGCGTGCCGATCGTACGCACCGGGGCGTCGGGCTCGGGCCCGGTGCGCACGGGCTCGCCGCTGAGCGTGCGGTAGCCGAGCGCGCGCAGGCCGTCGCTCAGGTAGCGCGCGCGCTCGAGCACCCGCGCCAGCAGCACCGGCCCCTCCTCCGAGCGGACGATTCGCAGCGCCGCCAGGGCCGCTCCCAGGGCCGCCGGCACCGCGGACGCGGTGAACAGGAACGGACGCGAGGAGATGCGCAGGTAGTCGATCACCTCCGCCGGTCCCGCGACGAAGCCTCCGCATGCGGCCAGCGACTTCGAGAACGTGCCCATGCGCAGGTCGACGCGATCCTCCACCCCGAGCAGCTCGCTCGCGCCCGCCCCGCGCGCGCCCAGCACGCCGGCGCCGTGCGCCTCGTCGACCATCAGGCGCGCCCCGTGGCGCGCGCACAGCTCGGTGATGTCGACCAGCGGGGCGACGTCGCCCTCCATCGAGAAGACGCCGTCGACGACGACCAGCACGCCGCCGCCGTCTGTCTCCGCGCGCGCGAGCGCCCGCTCGAGCTTGTCGATGCGGCCATGTCGGAACGGGCGCATCTTCGCCTTGGAGATCAGCGCGCCGTCGAGGATCGAAGCGTGGTCGGCGGAGTCGACGATCACCGTGTCGCTGGGACCGAGCAGCGTGCCGAGCGTGCCGACGTTCGCCTGGTGGCCGGTCGTGAACACGATCGCGTCGTCGGTGTCCATCCAGTCGGCGAGCTCGCGCTCGAGCTCGAGATGCAGGGGGGTCGTGCCGTTCAGCAGGCGCGAGCCCGTGAGGCCCGTGCCGTAGCGGTGCAGCGCGTCCTCGGCGCCCTTCATCACGCGCTCGTCGGCGGTCAGCCCGAGGTAGTTGTTCGACGCCAGCATGATCCGCGGCGCGCCCTCCATCTCGACGACCGGCATCGCCGGCGACTCCACGGTTCGGAAGTACGGCATCAGGTCCGCTTCGCGCGCGGCGCGCAGCAGCTCCTCGCGCTCGTGGCCCCGGACCTTTGCGAAGACGTCGATTGAGGTTGGCATATAGGGTTCCGCCGCGATGGCAGTCGAGATAAGGCCCGTGCGCGGCAGGCGCGAGCTCAGCACGTTCATCAAGCTGCCGTGGCGGCTCTATCGTAACGAGCCCAACTGGGTGGCGCCGCTGCTGCTGGATCTGAAGGAGCAGCTGGACCAGCGCAGGAACCCGTTCTTCGAGCACGCCGAGGCGCAGTACTTCCTCGCCTGGCGCGACGGGCGCGCCGTCGGGCGCATCAGCGCGCACATCGATCGCCACCTGCAGGAGTTCCAGGGCAACGACTGGGGCCTGTGGGGCTGGTTCGAGTGCGAGCAGGACCCTGAGGCCGCGCGCGGGCTGCTGGACGCGGCCGAGCAGTGGCTGCGGGCGCACGGCGCCGGCACGATGATCGGCCCGATGAGCTTCACGACCAACGACGAGGCGGGCCTGATGATCGAGGGCTTCGAGCATCCGCCGCTGATCCTCAACCCCTGGCATCACCGCTACTACCAGTCGCTGCTCGAGGACGAGGTCGGCCTGTCGAAGGTGATGGACCTGTACATGTGGAGCCTGCACATCACCGGCCGCGACAAAGTCCACCCGGCGATCTGGGAGATGGCCGCGAAGGTCGAGTCCGAGCACGGGATCGTGACCCGCAACTTCCGCAAGAAGGATCTACAGGCGGAGGTCGGCCGCTTCCTGGAGGTCTACAACGCCGCCTGGGAGCGCAACTGGGGCTTCGTGCCGCTGACCGAGCGCGAGGTGCGCCACTATGCCAAGAAGCTGAAGCCGATCCTCGACGAGAACTGGGCGATGGTGGCCGAACGCAAGGACACCGGCGAGGTGGTCGGCGCCGCGCTGACGCTGCCCGACTACAACCAGGTGCTCGCCAAGCTGCGTCCGCGCGGACGGCTGCTGCCGTTCGGCTGGCTGACCGCGCTGCGCCAGCGCGGCAAGATCGACGCGGTGTACGTGTTCGCGCTGGGCGTCAAGCCCGCCTACCAGCACACGGGCGTAGCCGCGCGCTTCTACCAGATGCACTTCGACGCCGCCGAACGCACGCCGCAGAAGGGCGGCGAGATGGGCTGGATCCTGGAGGTCAACAAGCCGATGAACCGGGCCATGGAAGGCATGGGCGGCAAGATCGTGCGCCGCTACCGCGTGTACGAGCGCCCGCTGAGCTGAGCGTCCGGGCAGCCCCCCGCTGGGAGTCTGGGCGGACCTCTACACTTCCGCGGGTGAGCGAGTCCCCGCAGTCAACCTCGCCGCACGACGCGCCGACGGGCGCCGACGATGGTGAGGCGATCGACGCGCTGCCCGTGCTGCTCGGCGAGGCGCGGGCCGTGCACGCGCAGCCCCCGCGCGGATCTCTTCCCGGCGAGCGGCGATCCGCCGTGGTCCTTCCGGCGGTGCAGGCCGCGGCCGTCGCCGCGGGCGGCTTCGTCGCCGGCGCCGCGGTCGTGGGGCTCGTCCATCGCCACCAGCGGCGCGCCTCGACGCTCGCCAAGGGTCGACGCGCCGGGCGCATCGGCGCGGCGAGTCGATCGCGATCGGGGCGTCGATCCCGTCCGCCCGCGGCCGAGCTGGTCCAGATCGTCGGCAGTCGCTCGCTGCTCGTGGACGTGCACCTGCTGGGTGGCTCCGGCAATCGCTGAGACGGGAACGCCGGGCCGGTTGCAGGAGCTGCGCGTGGAGGTTGCGCCGGCCGGCGGAGCGGGGTCTTTCCTGTTGCCACGCCGGAGCGGGGGAGACGGGCTGCTGCGCCGCCGTGGCGGCGTGCTCGAGCGCCTGCTGCACCACGGAGATCAGCCGGTGGTCGTGCGGGTCGCACAGCCGGCGCCCGACAGGGTCGTGTTCGGCGCGCGTGCGGCCAGCCGCGCGGCGGCGGCGCACGGCATCCGGCGAATGCGCTTCGCGCTCGGCGTCGACGAGGATCTGCGCGGCTTCCTGCGCGGCTTCGCGCGCGACCCGCTGATCGGACGCTCGCTGCGCCGGCGCCCGTGGCTGCGCGTCGTGCGCCGGCCGGAGCCCTTCGAGGCGCTCGTGTGGGCGATCTGCGAGCAGCTGATCGAGTACGAGCGGGCGGTCGCGATCCAGCGGCGCATGGTGGCCGCGCTGGGCCGTCGCGGCAGCGACTGGGACGGGGTGCGGGGCGGCCTGCGCGACCTGCCGGCGGCGGCCGAGCTGGCGGGGACCGCGCCCGCGCTGCTGCAGTCCTTCGACCTGGCCGGCGCGCGCGCGCTCGCGCTCGTGCGCGCCGCCCGCGAGGTCGCGCGCGGGCGCGTGGACCTGCACAGCCCCGAGCACGAGCGCGGCTGGCGGCGCCTGCGCGCGATCCCCGGCATCGGTGCGTGGACGGTGGAGATGCTCGCCCTGCACGGCCAGGGCCGTCACGATCAGGTGCCCGCCGGGGACCTGAACCTGTTGAAGCTCGTCGGCAGGCTGCTCAGCGGCGGCGACCCGCGCGCCGTGGCCGAGGAGCGGCAGGTGCGCGACTTCTTCGCTCCCTACGGCGAGTGGGCGGGGCTGGCGGCCACGCACCTGCTCGCCGGCGCCGCCTGAGAAGCAGGCTCCGAAAACCGCTTCAGCCGCGCCCGCGCTTGCGTTCGCGCTCGACCAGCAGCGCGAACGTCGGGCACGCGCGCGCCGCGCGCAGCGCATGCTCGAGCTGCGAGCCGTGCAGCGGCCCCTGCTCGAGCACCGGGTAGCCCCAGTCGTCCAGCACGATCCGCTCGGGGAGCAGCTCGGCGCACATGCCGTGCGCCTCGCAGGCGATCGGGTTGACGCGCACGCGACGGCTCATGCGCGCGAGGGTCTGTCGCGGGCGGTCGCGTCGCTCGGCGGCCGATCGGGCAGCGGCATCTCCGCGGGACGCGAGCAGGCGGCGCACGGCCCGTGCCGCGCGTGATCGGCGAACTCCGCCTGGAAGGCGTCCAGCGCGCTGAGGAGCGGGTTGAGCGCCCCGTCGGGGTGGCCGCAGGCGCCGCGGCGGGCGACGAGCGACGCAAGGCGGTCGATGCGCTGCGCGACGCCCGCGCCGGCGATGCCGCCGGCGAGCTCCGCGAGCGCGCTCGCCAGCGCGTCGAGGCCGTGCACGCACGGGCCGCACTGGCGGGCGCTCTGATCGGCGAGCCAGCGGGCGAGGCGCACCGTTTCGCCGACCGGGCAGGCATCCTCGGAGAGCAGCAGCACGACGCCCGCCCCCAGCGACGCGCCATGAGGCGCGAGGTGTTCGTTCGACAGCGCGACACCGTCCAGGTGCGCGGCGCCCACCCACGATCCGGCGTAGCCGCCGAGCAGCGCCCCGCGCACGCGTGCGGTCGCTCCGCCGCCCGCTCGGATCAGCGAGGACAGCGAGGCGCCGTGCTCGATCTCATACACGCCGGGGTGGGCGATCGGTCCGGAGAGCGTCACCAGCGCCGACCCCGGCTGCGTGGGGGTGCCGAGCTCGCGAAACCACGCCGCTCCGTGGCGGGCGATCAGCGCGACGTGGGCGAGCGTCTCGACGTTGTTGACGAGCGTCGGGCGCTGTCCGACGCCGCGTTCGAACGGCATCGGCGGCGTGAACGTCGGCTTGGCGGGACCGCCGTTCAGGAAGCTGACCAGCGCCGACTCCTGGCCGGCGACGTAGTGGCCGGGCACCGTCGCCAGGCGCAGCCCGGGCAGGCGCTCGGAGCTGGCGCGGGTGCGTTCTTCGATCGCGCGGGCGACGCTCTCGATCCCCATGTCGGCCGACTCGCATGCGCATACGATCACCTCGTCCGCGCCGACGGCCTCGGCCGCCGCGATGGCGCCGTCGAGCACGAGCTGCGGCAGCGACTCCAGCAGCGTGCGGTCCTTCAGGCTCGCGGGCTCGCCCTCGGCGGCGTTGACGACGACGATCCCACGCCTGCGCGCGGAGGCGACGGCGCGCATCTTGGTGGCCGTGGGAAACGCGGCGCCGCCGTGGCCGAGCAGTCCCGCGCGCTCGACCTCCGCGATCAGCATCATCCCCCGCTCGCGGGCGCGCCGGCGGCCCCCGCTGCCGCCGGGCAGCGGCCCGTGGACGGCGAGATGCTCGTCGAGCGAGAGGGCGCCGTGCGGGCGTATCCCGCTCAGCAGCCGCGGCAGCGCCGGCTCGGGCGGCTGGAGGCCGGCGGCCGGTCGCGGCTGCGCGATCGTCGGGGACGAGGCGCTCATCGGCGCCCCGCGCTCGCGCCGGCGTGTGCGTGGGCGTGTGGCAGCAGCGCGGCGGGCGTGCCCGCGCGGCGCGCCCATTCCGAGCCGAGCGGGCCGCCCGGCAGCCACAGCACGATGAACAGCGCGAACGCCCCCGTGCCGGCGAGCGCCGCCCCGCGCCAGCGCAGATCTCCGGGCCAGCCGACGAGCACGCGCGTCAGCACCGCGGCCACGACCAGCGCGATGCAGGCGATGCTCAGCGCCAGCAGCCAGCTGGCGTTGGCGTCGCTGCCCGTGCCGAAGCCGTGCACCAGCGCGATCGGCCAGCTCGCGTACGTGAGCCAGTGGACGGCGCGCCAGGTCGAGAACCCCATCCGCGCGCGCAACAGGCTCGTGACGATCACCGCAAGGATCAGGTCGAAGGACACGGCGCCCAGCCCCAGCCAGAACGGGCGGTAGGAGCCGACGAACGGGATGAACGCATCGACGATCGAGATCGACGCGAAGCTGTCGAGCACCGAGGTGAGGATGTGCACGACGAGGAACACGAGCGCCAGCAGCGAGACGTTGCGGTGCAGCGAGTCGAGCACGAAGCGGGGCCAGCGCACGGTGCTCCAGCGCTCGACATCGACCACGCCGAGGGCGATCGCGAGCGTCAGCAGCAGCAGCGCCACCGCGCCCGTCGAGCGGGTCAGATACCAGTAGGCGCTCGGCCCGGCGCTCGCCAGCAGCGTGCTCATCCCGCGAGCGCCTCCGCCGCGGTCTCGGCGGGCCAGTCCCCGACGGCCGTGACGTTTCCCTCCCAGTCGAGCAGCCGTGCCGGCAGGCCGAGTCCCGCCAGCCAGTCGACGGCTCGCCGTCCGCGCACGAGCGCGGCGGTCGCGGCGATGTTGGCGTCGGTGCACGTGGCGGCGGCGACGCTCACCGTTCGCCATGCGCCCTGCACCGGCGCTCCGGTGTGCGGGTCGATGATGTGGTGCATAGTGTGCCCTCCGTGGCTCCAGCGGCGCACCGCGGTGCTCGACGTGGCCAGGCCACCGGAGCGGATGGCGACCGTCTGGCCCGGCGCCGAGGGGTGGCTGCGGTGGTCGTCGGTCACCCTGATCCGCCAGCCGCCCTCGGGGGCGCCGCCGGACGTGGCGATGTCGCCGCCGAGGCTGACGAGCACGCCGCAGCCCGCCGTGCCCTCGGCCGCCGCGGCGGCGCGGTCGGCGGCCCACGCTTTGGCGCTCGCGCCGAGGTCGAGCTTGACGCCGGCCGGCACCCTGACCGCGCGGCCGGCGCGGTCGAGCGCGATCTCACGCCACCCCGCGCGCATCCGCACGCTGATCGCGACCGGCGCTTCGGGCTGTCCGCTCGCGAGGGCGAGCAGGCGCCAATCGCGGTCATACCCAGCCAGCTCGAGCGCGCGCCCGACCGTCGGGTCGACGTCGCCGTCGGTGCACTCGGCGGCGCGCACCGCGACGTCGAGCGCCTCCATCAGCAGCGGGCCGGCCTGCGTCGAGCGCCCTGCGCGCGCGTTGACGAGCGAGAGCTCCGAGTCGGCGCGGAAGCGGCTGCAGGCACGGTCGATCGCGGCGAGCTCGCCTTCGACCGTCGCGCGCGCCGGCGCGAGCGCCTCGGGGTCGCGCACGCGCAGCACCACGCTCGTCCCGAGCGCCTCCCACACGGCGGACGCGAGCGGTTCCGCTGTGCGCACATCCGTACGCATCTCAGGAGCCACCGGACACCACCGGCGCCGACGCTTCCGGTTCGGGCGCCGATTCGTGAACGGGCGCGGATTCCTGCGCCGGCGCCGATTCGTGCGCCGGTGCGGATTCCTGAGCGGGCGCGGGTTCCCGAGCGGGCGCCGATTCGTGGGCGGGCGCCGATTCCTGCGCCGGCGCCGATTCCTGCGCCGGCGCCGATTCCTGGGCAGGCGCCGATTCCTGGGCAGGCGCGGCGGCTTGCGCCGAGGTCTGCGATTCCGCCGCAGCCTGCGGAGCCTGGGCGGGTGGCTGCAGCGCGTGCGTGGAGGTCTTCGCGGGGGTCGCGGTGCCCGTGGCCGAGCGCTTCCCCCTGGTGGCCGACGCCGGCTTGAGGGTCTTCCCGTGGAACGCGCTGGCGGCCGCCTCGGCGAACAGCCCGGTCAGCGCGACGCTGCCGGCGATCAGCCAGCGATTGAGACGCCTGAGCTCGCGCAGCGCCGCGTCGCGGGTGTGGGTGGTGTGGATCGCCATCCGGTCGACCCAGTTTGTGCACGCCGACTAAGGATCGGGTAACCGCTCGATGAGAAACCTCATCGAAAATCTCACGCAGGGCCGAGGGCGGCGGCGTCGACGCCTATCCTTGGGTCGATGGGCATTGCCGCGGATTCGAGCTCTGAGCGCGTGGCTTCGCCGCCTGACGAGCGGGACGCCGATCCGGCCGTCAACCCTGCACGCGTGCTGCTGGTCGAGGATGAGCCGGGGATCGTGGACTTCGTACGTCGCGGGCTGGAGGCGGAGGGCTTCGCCGTGGAGGCGGCGCTCGACGGGATCGAGGGCGAGCGGCTCGCGCTGCAGGGCGACTTCGACGCGGTCGTGCTGGACCTGATGCTGCCGGGTCGCGACGGGCTGGAGGTGCTCGAGGCGGTGCGTCGCGTGACGCCGAGCCTGCCGGTGATCGTGTTGACGGCGCGGGACGGGATCGAGGATCGCGTCGAGGGCCTGGAAGCCGGCGCCGCGGACTACCTCGTCAAGCCGTTCTCGATGGCCGAGCTCGTCGCCCGCGTGCGCGCGCAGCTGCGGGTGGTCGCGCAGGCCTCGGCGCGGCTGCTGTGCGAGGAGGACATCGAGGTCGACCTGCTGACCCGCAGGGTGCGCCGCGGCGGCAGGCAGGTGGCGCTGTCGACGACCGAGTTCGAGCTGCTCGTCTACCTGCTGCGCCACCACGGCCGTGTGGTCTCGCGCGAGCAGATCCTGAGCTCGGTGTGGGGCTACGAGCACGATCCGGCGACCAACGTCGTGGACGTGTACGTCGGCTACCTGCGGCGCAAGCTCGGCGCTCCGGGCGATCCCGCGCCGATCTTCACGGTGCGCGCCGTGGGCTATCGCCTCGGCAGCGCGAGCTGACCGCCCGTGCTGCCCAGGCTCCGACGTCTGGCTCCCGCGGGCCTGCGCTGGCGCCTGGCCGGCTGGGTGACGCTGGTGACGCTGGGTTGCACGGCGATCGTGTTCGTCGCCGTCTACCGGGGCACCGGCGACCAGCTGCGCCACCAGATCGACAGCGAGATCGCCGGCGATTCCGCCGAGCTCGCCCACAATCTCCTGCTCGCCAAGGCCCACACCCCGCGTCAGCTGGCACAGGCGGCCACGCGCTACATCCACGCCCAGCCGTTCAGTGCGAGCTCGACCCTGCTGTTCGCGCTGATCCCGGGACAGGCGCCGAGCACCAACCGTCCCGAGCTGTTCGGCTACCAGGTCCCGGACAACGACGAGACGCGCGCCGAGCAGGAACAGGAGAACCGGCTGTCCGCGCGGTTGCCGGTGGCGGGCGACGGCTACTCCACGCTGCTGATTCCGGACGTCGGCAACCTGCGCCTGCTCAAGCGCTCGCTGCGCGTCCCCGGCGGAATGCTCGTCACGATCGGCGTGGGGGAGCCGCTGGCGGCGGTCGCACACGCCCAGCGGGGCGTTGCCCGCGCCTTCATCCTCGCCGCGCTGCTGGCGCTCGCGGGCGCGCTGCTGGGCGCCTATCTGATCGGCACGCGGCTGTCGCGCCCGCTGCGCAGCATGGCCGCCGTGGCCGCTCGCGTGGACGCCGGCGATCTGCATCCGCGCATCCACGACGCCGATGGCCAGAGCGAGGAGGTGAGGGTGCTGGCCGACGCCTTCAACCACATGCTCGATCGCCTGACCGACGCGTTCGCGGGCCAGCGCGCGTTCGTCGCCGACGCCTCGCACGAGCTGCGCACGCCGTTGACGGTGATCCGCGGGCAGTTGGAGGTGCTGGCCTCCCAGCCCGAGCCCTCCGGCGAGGAGGTGCGGCGCGTCGAGCGCCTCGTGCAGGCGGAGATCGCGCGGATCAGCCGCCTCGTCGACGACCTGCTGCTGCTCGCGAGGACCGAGCAGGGCGAGTTCCTGCGCGTCGAGTCGATCGACCTGCCGGTCTACGTGCGCGAGCTGTGGGACGGGGTCAGCCTGCTCGCCGACCGTCGCTTCGAGCTCGGCCCCGTCCCGCAGGGGACGCTCAGTGCCGATCCCGACCGCCTCGCCCAGGCGCTGCGCAATCTCCTCACCAACGCGATCGACCACACCGCGCCCGAGCGCGGACTGGTGCGCTTGCGCGTGCAGGAGCTCCCCGGCGGACGCGTGCGGTTCCTCGTCGAAGACGACGGTCCGGGCATCCCCGTCGAGCAGCGCGAGCGCGTCTTTCATCGCTTCCATCGCACCGACGCGGCGCGCGATCGCGCATCCGGTGGCACGGGGCTGGGCCTGGCGATCGTGCGCGCGATCGCCGACGCCCACGGCGGCAGCGTCAGCGCGGGCGAATCGCCCGAGGCGGGGGCCAGCGTCGAGCTCGAGCTGCCGGGCTTCGCGCCGGCGCCGGCGCCGGCGCGCGCGGTCGCCTACGCGGCGACGGGCACGCGGTAACGGCGCGAGCGCGGGTCCTGCTCGAGCAGGCCGACCGAAAGCAGCGTCGTCATGTAGCGGTGCGTCGTGCTGGGACTGAGATCGAGGCGCTCGGCGACATCGGTGACGGTCAGCGCGCCGCCGTCGGTGGGGAAGCAGGCGAGCACGAGCAGGCCGAGCAGCAGCGATCGCGACAGGCGCGGGCTGGTCGACAGCGCGTCGTAGCTCGACGCGAGCTCGCGGTCGGCGAGGCCGTGCAGGAGGCTCGACACGCCGGCCCCTTCGGAGCTGCGCCGCACGACGTGTTCTACCTGGGGTCGCGTCAGGTTGATGCTGATGCCGCTCGCCGTCATCGCGATCCGATCGGCGACGGCGAACACGAGCAGGGCGCCGTCTGGCGCCCTGCTCGATCACTGGCGAGACGAAAGCGGGACCTGGACCTCGCGCGCCCTGCATGGCCTACGCATGAATCCAGCTTCACGCTTGTCGATGATCGCGCCGCAGGCCGTGGCGGGCAAGGGGAAAGTCCAATACTTGAGTCTCAAGTACGGAGTCGAACAGTGGGAAAGCTCGCGCCGGCGAGCAGGCGGCTCGTGGCGCGGCGTGCTCTGAGCACCGCCATCGTCGGCGCCGCCAGGGCGCCCATCGTCTCCAGCACCCGCTGTGCCGCGGGCAGCACGCCCGGCGTGGCGGTGGCGGGTGCGGACAGGTAGAAGCTGCTCATCGCGGCGACGATCAGCGCGTGGCGCATGCCGTCGGGCAGAGCCTCGGCGCCGTGCACCGCGCGCGCGGCGATCCACCCCAGCCGGTGGGCGGCTTCGGCGGGCGAGGCGTAGTGGTCGATCAGGTTGTGGTGGCCGTGCTCGAGATCCTTGGCGCGGTCGATGAGGCTGTCGAGCAGGACGTGCAGCGCGCTGATCCAGGGGAAGTAGGCGTCGTGGGTGGCCGCGGCCTCGGCGGCGCTCAGCCCCGGTTTGGCGGCGGCGGCGATCAGCGCGAAGACGGTCATCGAGGAGGCGCCGCCCGCCGCGGCCTCCCACCAGCGCAGGCCGCTGCCCGGCGGAGCCACCGCGGCCCCCCAGCGCGCGAGCGCCCGCGGGCCCTCGCCGGCTTCCTCGTGGTTGAGCGCCTGGTAGGCGACGATCGTGCTGGCGGCGCGCAGCGCCGGCTGTGCGACGTCCGCGTAGGAGGGCAGCGCGGCGAGGGCGTCCCGGCACGCCTGCACGAGCTGCCTGATGTAGCCGTTGTCCTGACCGCCGTGCGAGTGCTCGTAGTAGTCGATGTGCTCGCTGTCGGGATCGAGCGAGCTCAGCAGCGCGCGGTGCAGCTGATGGCCGTTGGCGACCGGGTCGGGACTCGGCTGCTCGGAGAGCGTGTCGACGTAGTCATACGTGGTCTGGAAGGCGACGACGGCTCGCACGACGCGCGCGCGCTGCGCGTGCGGAACCAGCGCGGCGTACGCGGCGGCGCCCTCGTAGTTGCCGCGCTCGATCCGCTGGGTGAGGAGCGCCAGGCGGCGGAGCATGGGATCGGGTATCTGACGCGCCTGCTCATGCCAGTGCCGGAGCTCACGCCCGACGAGTGGGAAGATTCCGAGCCAGTATTGGGAGGCGGCGCCGGCGAACGCGCTCGCCAGCGACAGGCGACTCCTCCTCCGCTGGGAAGCAACCACCAGAACAGTTTCGTTTACCTGAGATGCGATACATAGTCACTCCTGAAGGCTTGCCCGCGCCGGAGCCCGCGCCGCCGCGAGCCCGGGTATCGCGATCACGGCCAACGCCATCGCCGCGAGCAGCGCCAGCGTGAGCACGACTCGTCCGATCCCGATCTGAAACGGCGCCGGGAAGCCGGTCTCCAGCCGCAGCCAGCGACTGGCCAGCGCATGGCCGTAGACGCCGGCGAGCGCGCCGATCGCGCAGCCGATGCCCAGCACGATCGAGCTCTCGAGCAGCAGCGCCCGCCACAGCTGTCTGGCGTCGTAGCCCTGGATCTTCAGGGACGCGAGCCGCGGGCGCCGCTGCCAGACGCTCGCGCTCAGCGCCGCCGCGACGGCGAGCGCCGCGGCGATCAGCAGCAGGCTCGAGATTTCGCTGAGCGCGCTCAATCCCTGCCGTGCGTTCGCGTCGTATTGGCTCACGCGTTCGTCCAGCGTCTGCACTCCCAGGCCCGGACGGCCCGCGAGCGCCGCCACGACCGCGCGTCTGCCCGCCGCCTGGTCGATGCCCGGCCGCAGGTCGACCTCGAGCGCGGACGGGTCGGCGGTCTGCCAGTAGCGGCGATAGTCGAGCGTGTTGAGGATCACCGCGCCGGGCGACCAGCCGAGGTTGGTGGTGATCGCCGCGACGCGTAGATACGCGGTGCCCGCGGGCGTGGGCAGCGTGAAGCGGCTGCCCACGCCAAGGCGATGTTCTTCGGCGAAGGCGCCCGAGACGGTCGCCCATCCGCCTGCTCGCAGCAGCCGTGTCGCCTGCGCCAGGTTGCCCTTCAGGAGCTGGCTGGCCGGGATCATCCTGGCGTCGGCGGAGGGTCTGGCGATGATCCACAGGCGCCGATCGCCGACGTCCAGGTATCCGCCCTGGTAGACGCGCACGGACGCGACCGCCGGGGAGCGCGCGACCGCCTGGATCGCGCCGCCGGCCGAGAACGCGTTGGTCGTCAGGTCGTTGCCGCCGGTCGTCACCCACACGTCGGCCGTGCCCAGGTATTCGCCGAAGCTCGCGTCCAGGCCGCGGATCAGGTCGGCGCGCGCGCCGCCGATCGCGACGCTGCCGTAGACGGCGAGCGCGGCGATCCCGGCGAGGGCGACGGTGCGGATGGTGACCGCGCGCAGCTCGGAGACGACGACGATCAGCGAGCTGCTGGCGATGCGCTCGCCGGCCCAGCGCAGGACGCGCGCGACACCGGCGAACGCGCTGGGGATCGCCAGCAGCGCGGCCACCGCGAGCGCCATGCCTCCGACGATCGTCGCGTCGGGGGCGATCGCCAGCACGACGGCGATCGCCGCGAGCAGCGCGACACCCGCGAGCGCGAGCGTCAGCGCGGTCCTGCGCGAGATCGTCTCGCCTCCGCCCGAGCGGTCGCGGAACACGGCGTCGGCCGGCCGGCCGACGCGCAGGTCGAACGCCGGTGACAGCGACGCGAGCAGCGTCGCCAGCACGCCGCAGCCGACGGCGATCAGGACCGTCCCGACGTGCAGCGACTCCTGGGTGCCGATCGGGAAGGCCGTCGTCAGGTACGTCGGTACGCGGTGCAGGAACGCGTGGGAGAGGAGGTCTCCGAGAGCCACGCCGGCCGCCGAGGCGACGATGCCGAGGATGGCCGCCTGAAAGGCCAGCAGCACGACGATCTGGCGCCAGTCATAGCCCTGCATGCGCAGGTCCGCCACGAAGCGCCGGCGCTCGGGCACGGTCAGCAGCATCGCGTTGAGCGCCAGCAGGAAGCCGACCATCACGCTGATCGCCGCGAACAGCGTCGTCGACTGGTCGTTGGGCCTGACCGCCTCGGCGAGCAGCTGCAGCTCGTCGTCGGCGGCCACCACGTTGAGGCGTCCGCCCGCGAGCGTTCGCAGCTCGGCGGCCACGCGCCGCTGCGCTCCGGGCTTGGGCTCGACCAGGATCTGGGTGAGACGTTCGGGCATGCCGGTCAGCTGCTGCGCTTCCGGGAGTATGCCCACCGCGATGGGACTCGACGCGAGCACGCCGAACGGCGAGCTTTTCAGGACGGCGCCGACGACGATCGTGTGCGCGGAGCCGAAGGCCAGGATCCTGACCCGCTGGCCCGGTTCGACGCCCACCGCGCCCGCGACGCTTGCGGGCAGGATCAGGCCGCCGGAGAAGCGAAAGCCGGCCAGCCCGAAATCCTGCGTGTCGAAGCCGCCCAGGCCGGCCACGGCGCCGGTCACGCCGAGCAGCTGCACCGACTCGCGGCCGTGCGGTCCGACCACCGCGACGTTCTCGCGCAGGATCGGCGCCGCCACGTCGACTCCCGGCAGATGCCGGCTCGTCTTGAGCAGCCGTTCGTCGAATCCGCTGGAGGAGCGCGCCGCCAGCTGCAGTCGCGCCGAGCCGGTGACCAGATGGATCAGCTTCCCCGCCGAGCCCGTCAGGCTGGCGTTGGCGACCAGCACGCCGAGCACGAGCGCCACGCCGACCGCGATGCCGCTGCCGGCCAGCAGCTCCTGGCCGGCATGAGAGCGCAACCGAACCCGGTACAGGTGCGCAAGCATGCTCAGACGGACCCCCGCGATCGAGGGGTTCAGGATGCGCTTCACGACGAGGTCGCTGCCAGCTCCGGGTCCAGGCCGTCGGCCATCTGGCCGTCGCGCAGGGTGTGAATGCGATCGGCGAACGGCGCCGCGTCGAGGTCGTGTGTGACGAGCAGCCCGGGGATGCCCCGCTCGTGGCAGATGTCGCGCATGAGCGCAAGTATCTCGCGGCTGCGCTTGGAGTCGAGGTTGCCGGTCGGCTCGTCGGCGAGCAGCAGCCGCGGCTCGTTGGCCAGCGCGCGGGCGATTGCGATTCGCTGGCGCTCGCCCATCGACAGCTGCTCGGGCGTGTGGTCGGCGCGCGCGGCCAGGCCGACGCGTTCCAGCCACGGCAGCGCCCTGCGCCTGCCCTCGCGCAGGGTGCATCCGTCGCCGGTCAGCTTGACCGTCGCGTTGTCGAGCGCGGAGGTGTGCGGCATCAGGTGAAAGGCCTGGAAGACGAAGCCCACATCTCTGCGGCGGTAGCGCGCGCTGTCGCGCTCGGACATCCCGCTGAGCAGCTGTCCGTCGAAGGAGATGCTGCCGCTGTCGGGCGAGTCCAGCGCCGCCGCCAGCATCAGCAGGGTCGTCTTGCCCGAGCCGCTGGGTCCGTACAGCGCCACGAACTCGCCGCTGGAGACGGTCAGCGACACGCCGTCCACCGCCTTCACCGTCTCCGCGTCGGTCGCGTAGTGCTTGACGACCTCGCGCAGCTCGAGCGCGCTCACTGCCCGGAACGCTCCGCCACCGCGCGCCTGCGCCCCGGCAGCTGCACGACGGTGCCGCGCGTGTCCGTGGAGAGCAGCTCGCCGTCGCCGATCGACATCATCACGCCGACCCCCTGCAGCGCGGACATTTCCTCCGAGGCCATCAGCAGCGTGATGTCGCGCTCGCGCGTGCTCGAGCGCAGCAGCGCGAAGAACCTGTCGCGGTCGCCGAGGCTCGGCAGCAGCGCCGGTTCGTCGAGCACCAGCATGCGCGGCTCGCGAGCGAGCGCCCGCGCGAGCATCACGCGCGCCCGCTCGGTCAGCGACAGCGACGTGGTCGGCTCCGCGGCGCCCGCGACGCCGATCTCGACCCGGTCGAGCATGCTCATCGCCCGGCGTCGCGCCTCGCGCATCGTCAGCCCTTCGCTGCCCAGCGACGTCGCCACGTGGTCGAGGACGCTCTCGCCCGGAGCCGCGCGCCAATCCGCGGCGGACACGAACGCGATCTCGCCGCGCAGCAGGCGACCGCGCTCGCCGGCGGTCATGCGCGCGATGTCGCGGCCCTCGAAGCTGACCGTGCCGGAGTCCGGCAGCGCGATCCCGGCCGCCAGCCGCAGCAGCGTCGACTTGCCCGAGCGCCGCGGGCCGTATACGCCGACCGACGCGCCTGCGTCGATGTCCATGCAGACGCGGTCGAGCACGAGGATCTCGCGGCCGCCGTCCGGGTAGCGCTTGCTGACGTTCAGGAAGGAGAGCAGCGACGTCATCGCGGCGGCGGCGCTACCGGCTGCGTTCCAGGAACTCGTTGATCCGCCTGCGTGTGCGCGCCGCCCAGTCGATCTCGATCTGCAGCTGCGCGTAGACGGCATCGCGCGTGCAGTCCATGCACAGGGCCGTCCAGGAGCGGCCGCGGCCGTCGGTCGGGCTGACCAGCTGGGCGAGCATCAGGCACTCGCGCTCGTACGCCTTCAGCGCCAGCAGCAGCCGCGGCGCGTCCTGTTCGCGCGCCACCGACAGCTTCGCCTGCAGCCCGAGCCGCACGGGCTCTCGCGGCAGCAGCGTCTCCATCCACAGCGTCAGCGCCTCCGAGGTCTCCTCGGTGGGGTAGTACACGAGATGCGTGCGGCGGTGGTTGTTGCGCTTGGGCTCGTCCCTGGAAACCGCCAGCCCCGTCTTCTCGAGCTGCTCGAGCAGCCTGTAGACGTCGTTGGTGTCCACGCGCCAGGTCTCGCCGAGCCGTGCCGCGAGCCGGTTGGCAAGATCCCCGCCGTGTCCCGGACGTTCGAGCAGCAGGCCGAGCAGCGCGCCGCGAAGCGGCGTCGACGGCCCTCGCATCCACCTCGTCTTCTCCGGATTTACGCTCGCCATCGCTCCTGGTGCCAGCCGAGTTTTGTCCGACTGGACAATACACCACCATCGAGACGGGTGTCGAATCGTTCCGACATCCTGGAGTCTGTTCGCTCAGCCGCCCGCAGGGTCGTTTCAGCGGACCCTGAGAACGGGCTCTACGGCACGAGCACGGCCGCGCCGGTGAAGCGCCCGGCGCGCAGATCCGCAAGCGCCGTGTTGGCGTCCTCGAGCGCGTAGGTGCCGACGTGCGTGCTCACGGGCACGCGCGGCGCCAGCGCCAGCAGCTCGTCGCCGTCGGCGCGGGTGAGGTTCGCGACCGAGCGCACGGAGCGCTCCTCCCAGAGGATGTCGTACGGGAAGCTGGGGATGTCGCTCATGTGGATCCCCCCGCACACCACCGTGCCGCCGGGCGCGAGCGCGCGCAGCGCCGCGGGCACGAGCGCGCCGACGGGGGCGAAGACGATCGCGGCTTCCAGCAACACCGGCGGCGGCTCCTCGGAGGAGCCCGCCCACACGGCGCCGAGCGCACGCGCGAAGGCCGCCGCCGCGTCGTCGCTCCTCCGCGTGAACGCGTACACCTCGCGTCCCTGCCAGCGGCAGATCTGCACGAGGATGTGCGCGGAGTCGCCGAAGCCGTAGAAGCCCAGGCGGCGCGCGTCGCCGCACATCCGCAGCGCGCGGTACCCGATCAGGCCGGCGCACAGCAGCGGCGCCGCCTGCTCGTCGGTGTAGCCGTCGGGGATGGGGAAGCAGTAGCGCTCGTCGGCGACCGTGAACTCGGCGTAGCCGCCGTCGATGTCGCGCCCGGTGAACAGCGCGTTCGGGCACAGGTTCTCGCGCCCGCCGGCGCAGTACTCGCACGTGCCGTCGGTCCAGCCGAGCCACGGCACGCCGACGCGGCCGCCCTCGCCCTCGCCGGCGCCGTCGCCGCGGGCGACGACCGTGCCGACGATCTGATGGCCGAGGACGCGCGGCGGGTCGGGGATCTCCACCTCACCGTCGATCAGATGCAGATCGGTGCGGCACACGGCGCACGCGTGCACCTTTATCAGCAGCTGCCCAGGGCCAGGCTCGGGGATCGGCCGCTCCACTGCGCGCAGCGGCGCGCCGACCTGCTCGAAGACCATCGCCCGCATGGTCCCCGCCGGCTCAGCCAAAGAACAGCTCGGCGGTCTCGTACAGCGCGGGGTCCACCAGCTTGGGCTCGCGCAGCGCCTCCTCGAGCGCGACCTCGACGATCTCGGTCCCGCGCAGCGCCACCATGCAGCCGAAGCGCCCGCCCGCCGCCGCGTCCATCGCCGCCACGCCGAAGCGCGTGGCCAGCACGCGGTCGAAGGCCGAGGGGGTGCCGCCGCGCTGCACGTGGCCGAGGATCGTCACGCGGCTCTCGTAGCCCGTACGCTGCTCGATCTCGCGTTCGAGCGTCACGCCGATCCCGCCGAGGCGCACGTGCCCGAAGGCGTCGGTCTGCGTCCCGGGCAGCGTTTGCATGGTGCCCTCGCGCGGCGTGGCGCCCTCGGCGACGACCACGATCGAAAAGCTGATGCCGCGCTCGTGACGGCGGCGCAGGTGCGCGACGACCTGCTCGATGTCGAACGGCCGCTCCGGCACGAGGATCGCGTCGGCTCCGCCGGCGATGCCCGCGTGCGTGGCGATCCAGCCGGCGTGGCGGCCCATCACCTCGACGACCATCACCCGGTTGTGGGACTCGGCGGTCGTATGCAGGCGGTCGATCGCGTCGGTGACGATCTGCACGGCCGTCTGGAAGCCGATCGTCACGTCGGTCCCGCCCAGGTCGTTGTCGATCGTCTTGGGCACCCCCACGATCGGCACGCCGTCGCGGTGCAGCTGCAGGGCGACGCCGAGCGTGTCCTCGCCGCCGATCGGTATCAGGGCGTCCACGTGCTGCTCCTCCAGCGTGTGCCGGACCAGCGCCGTGCCGTCCCTGCCCTCGGCGTACGGGTTCGTGCGCGAGGTGCCCAGGATCGTGCCGCCTCGCGGCAGGATGCCGGCGGTGCTCTCGCGCGTCAGCTCGATCGCGTCGCCCTCGAGCACGCCCGCCCAACTGCGGCGAAAGCCGACGAAGCTGTGCCCGCCCAGCGCGAGTCCCCGCCGCACGACCGCGCGGATGACCGCGTTCAGCCCGGGACAGTCGCCTCCTCCCGTGAGCAGTCCGATGCGTGCCATCGACGTCAGTCTACGTCGGTCGGCGCGATATCAGATTCCTTGCCCCGGTAGGAACTCGTTCGTGAACGGCGGCAGCCCGCCGTTGGGGTTGTGCGCGAGCAGCGAGCGCGAGTACATCCAGTTGCCGAACGCCGCCCACGCCGAGGGTTCCTGCCAGCCGTACGGGTCGCTGGAGCTGGCCGGCTGCGCCGCGGGCAGCGTCTGCTCGATCGATTCGAGCTGGAGCTTGGGTTCCAGCGACGGGTTCGCCTTCAGGACCAGCGCGGCCGCCGCCGCGGGGTTCGCGCGGACGGCGCGCTCGCCGCGCGTGAGCGCCTGCAGGAACGCGCGCAGGTCCTGGCCGTCGGTGCGCGCCTCGCCTTCGCGCACGACCAGCACCAGCTCGTCGTAGCCGGGCACGCCCGCCTGGTCGATCGGGATCACGAGCGGATGCCTGTGCATCAGGCGCAGCTGGATCGCCTCGTAGTTCCAGTAGCCGCCGAGCGTCGCCGCCACCTTGCCGGAGAGCATCGCCGCGACGAGGTTGAAGCCGACGTTCACCTCCCTGACCTTCGCCGGGCTGACGCCGGCGTGTTCGAGCGCCGCGCGCAGCTCGACCGCCTGATACGGGATGCCGGCCGTGCCGACGGTCTTGCCGGCGAGGCTCGCGACGCCGCTGACGTGCTGTTCGGGCAGCGCGATGATCGACGTCAGCGGGCGCTGCACGAGCGCCCCGATCGAGACCACCTTCAGCCCCTGGTCGCGCGCGAGCAGGACCTCCGGCTCATACGAGATGGCCATGTCGACCTTGCCGGCGGCGAGCAGCTTCAGCGGTTCGGCCGTTTCCGAGGGCGCGACCGGTTCGACGTCCAGGCCCACCGCGCGGAAGTCCCCGTGCGCGATCGCCGCGTACAGCGCCGCGTGGTCGGCGTTGGGGAACCAGTCGAGCATCACCTTGAACGGCTTCGTGCTCGCCGCCGAGATCGTGTCCTGCTTGGCCCCGCAGCCGCCGAGGACGAGCGCGAGCGCAAGGACCACGCCCGCACGTGTGAGCATGCGATGTGTCTTCTGCTGTTCGGGTCGGCACATGTGCCGACCCGCCCGGCCGCACATGTGCGGCCGGGTACCCCGCCGCATGCGGCGGGGTCTAGGGAAAAGATTCCCGTTCCTCAAGCTGTCTCTCCTCGGGGTCGGATCTTCCAGGGAACGAGCTTGCGCTCGGCGAGGCCGAGGGCGTAGAAGCAGGCGATGGCGAACGCGAACAGCACGGCGGTCGCGGCGTACGCGCGGGCGGTCTGAAAGCCGCCGGCGTCGGTCATGATCTCGCGTCCCAGGCCCGAATAGGCTCCGGTGGTGGGGGTGCTGGTCTCGGCGATGAACGCGCCGATGACGCCCACCGCCAGGGCGATCCGCGCCCCGCTGAGGGCCGCCGGCAGCGCCGCCGGCAGCTCGGCGAAGCGGAACGCCTGCCAGCGCGACGCGTCGAGCGTGCGCAGCAGCTTCGGCTGCTCGGGGTCGACCGCCGCGAGGCCGTCGACGGTGGCGACCACCACCGGGAAGAAGCAGATCAGCGCGATCACCGCCAGCTTGGGGAAGATCCCGAAGCCCCACCAGAACACGAGCAGCACGCCGATCACGGGGATCGGCACCGCCTGCGAGCCGACCGCCAGCGGGTACACGGCGCGGCGCAGCAGCGGGAACAGGTGGATCGCGACCGCCAGCGCGAAGCCGCTGACGAGCGCCAGCGCGAGCCCGAGCACGACCTGCTCGGCGGTGACCGCGAAGTTCCGCCACACCAGGCCGCCGTTGTTCCACAGCGCCGCAGCCACCGCATGGGGGGCGGGCAGCAGGTCTTCCTGGACGCCCGCGAAGTCCGCGTACAGCTCCCACGCGCCGAGCAGCGCCGCGCTCAGCAGCAGCGGAGCCCAGGCACCCCGACCAGGAGCCCAGCCGCCCCAGCCGTTACGCGCGCGCAGCGCGTGCGTGGGACGCGCGCTCATCGGCGCGTCGCCAGGGCGTCGAGCGCGCGCTCGCGCAGGGCGACGACGTCCGCGTCGGTGCGGTGGCGCGGTCGTTGCAGCTCGATCTCCAGCTGCGCGATCACGCGTCCGGGCCGCTGCGAGAGCACGACCACGCGATCGGCCAGCAGCACGGCCTCCTCGACGTCGTGGGTCACCAGCACGACCGTGCGCGGCTCGCGCGCCAGCGTCCCGCCGAGCCACTCCTGCATCTCCCCGCGGGTGATCGCGTCGAGCGCGCCGAACGGCTCGTCCAGGCACAGCAGCGGCTTGCCCGACAGCAGCGTGCGCAGGAACGCCACGCGCTGGCGCATGCCGCCGGAGAGCTCGTGCGGGCGCGCATGCTGGAAGCCGTCGAGGCCCAGCTCCGCGAACAGCGCGTCCGCCCGCGCCCGCGCCTCCGTACGAGATACGTGTGCGATGCGCAGCGCCAGCGCCGCGTTGTCGACGGCGCTCAGCCACGGCAGCAGCAGGTCGCGCTGGGGCATCAGCACCGCCGGCGCGCACGCGATCGAGCCCGCGTCCGGCGCCTGCAGCCCGCAGATCAGCTCCAGCAGCGTCGTCTTGCCGCAGCCGCTCGGCCCGACCACCGCCAGCAGCTCGCCCGGGGCGGCGCGCATGGACACGCCGGCGAGCGCAGGCACCGCCTTCGCGCCGTGCTCGCCGTAGGTGCGGGCGACGCCCTCCAGCGCGACCGCCACGTCTTTCTTCGTGCGGGCATCGCCTTCCGCGTCGGCCGTGGCGCCCTCAGCCGCACCCGTTCGCGAGGGCTGTGCGCGAGACTGCAGTTCGGTGGCCACTTCGCTCCCTTCGCGGGCATTACCCCACAGGTTCTAAGGGTCGACGCCGGTGGAATCGTGGGGTGGGTGGAACCCCAATGGACGTCATCTCAGCCGGCCTTCCCGCCAGCACCCCTGGTGTCTGCTGTGATCGTGCGCTGATGCTACTGGCATGAGACTGTTTCGTGAAGCGGCGCCGGCGCGTGCGTTCTTCGCTGTGCCTCCGCGGGGGAGTACGGATGCTGCGCCCACCGACATGTGGGATCCATGATCGGTGTTCGCACTACCGTCCGCCGTCTTTCGCTGGAGCGCATCGTCGGCGGCCCCCGCGCCGGTCGACAGCCGCGCGTCGCGCGCGCTCCGGATGGGGGAGGTCGCGCCGGCGCAGCCACGGCGGGCCGCGGCGACGAGCGGGATACGGCCCGACATCCAGGCCCTGCGCGCGGTGGCGATCACGCTGGTGGTGATGTACCACTTCTGGCCGGGCTCGATGCCAGGGGGCTTCGTCGGCGTGGACGTGTTCTTCGGGGTGTCCGGCTTTCTCATCACGTCGATGCTGCTGCGCGAGATCGATCGCACCGGCCGGCTCTCGCTGCCGGGGTTCTGGGGGCGACGGGTGCGGCGCATCCTGCCGGCCGCGCTGCTCACGCTGCTGTTCTGCGCGGTGATGACGTTTGCGTTCGTCCCGCTGACCGACTGGCGGCAGTACTTCGACGACATGCAGGCGAGCACCGCCTACGTCCAGAACTGGCATCTGGCGTCGGTCGCCGTCAACTACTTCACATCGGGCAGCGCCGCCACCCCTGTGCAGCACTTTTGGACGCTGTCGATCGAGGAGCAGTTCTACATCGCCTGGCCCATACTGCTCACGCTGGCGATCGTGCTTACGCGCGCGCGCTCCCCCCGCACCCGCCGGCAGGCGATCGGCGTGATGATGGCGGCGCTCACGCTGAGCAGCCTGTTCGTCTCCTGGCGAGAAACCATCCACAACCCCGCCGCCGCGTATTTCGTCACCACCACGCGCGCATGGGAGCTCGGCCTCGGCGGCCTGCTCGCGCTTGCCGCCCCCGTCCGCGGCCGCGAGAGTGCGCGGACGGCGCTGGCGTGGCTGGGCCTCGCAGCCATCGGCGCGTCCGGCGCCCTGTACAGCGACGCAACGCCGTTTCCCGGCCTGGCCGCCCTGGTGCCCGTGGGAGGGACGCTCGCGGTGATCTACGCGGCGGCCCCTGCGCGAGCGTGGGCCCCGATGCCGTTTCTGCGGCTGGCGCCCGTGCAGCTCGTGGGCGACACCTCCTACTCGATCTATCTCTGGCACTGGCCGCTGCTGATGTTCGCGCCGTTCGTCATCCACACCAAGCTGACCACCTCGACCACCTTCATAGTCCTCATGCTCACACTGCTCATAGCCTGGCTGTCCAAGACCCTCGTCGAGGACCCCATACGCAAACGCTCCTTCCTCGTCCGCCGGCCCCTGGGCTGGACGTTCTGCTCCGGCGCCCTGGCGATGGCGCTCGTGATGGGCGTCGCGCTGGGCGGCTCCTCGTACGTTCAGGCGAAGACCCGCAAGCAGGTCATCGCCTCCCAGCACGCGGCCGCGGCCGCGGCCGCGGCCGCGTGCTTCGGCGCCGCCTCGCTCGCACCCGGGCACCCCTGCCACAACCCGAAGCTGCGCACGATGGTCGTCCCAACACCGCTGGCGGCCGCGTCCATGCCCAACGCACCATGCCTGTCGGTCCATCTCCAGGGCGCCGTCAACGTGTGCGGCTTCGGCTACCAGGGCGCCCATCCTGCGGCGACGGTCGCGCTCATCGGCGACAGCCACGCATCGCAGTGGCGCGCCGCGCTGCAGGTCGTCGCCGAACGCGAACGTTGGCGGGGAGTCTCGCTCGCCCACACCAGCTGCCCGCTGTCGACCAAGGTCCCCGAAATCTCAGAACCCAGCCGCTCGAGCTGCCTGCAGTGGAGGCGTCAGCTCCCCAAGTGGCTCGCCGCCCACCCGGAAATATCCATCGCCTTCGTCTCGGATCACATCGGCGGGCGCGTGCTCGGCGCCGAAGGGCGCAGCCAGTTCGAAGCCAAGGAGCAGGGCTATCTGGGGGCGTGGCGCCAGCTGCTGCCCGCCAGCATCCGCCACATCGTGGTCATCCGCGACACCCCCGAAATCACGGGCGAAACCCTCACATGCGTCGAGCAGGCGATCTCCAGGCACGAGGACGCCGGCGTCGCATGCGAGCTGCCGCGCTCGAGCGCGCTGGGGCCCGACCCCCAGGTGGCCGCCGCGCAGCAGCTGCACTCGGCGCGAGTGAACGCCATTGACCTCGCCAGTTTCTTCTGCAGCAGTGAATGGTGCTGGCCGGTGATCGGCGGCGCGCTCGTCTACAAAGACGTCAGCCATCTCACCACCACCTACGCAGTGACGCTCGCGCCGTATCTCCAGCAGGACATCGACGCCGTGCTGCGCCGCCGCAGCTGAGACCGTGCGCTGTGGAGGTCAGGCACCGCGGCCACCGCGGCGCGTGCGCCAACCGGCGCTATCTTCAGCGGGCGTGCAGATCCGCCTCTCGCAGCTACTCCCGCGCCGCCGACGCCACCTCGGTGGCCTCCTCGGGGTCGGCCTCGCCGGCGTCGCCGTGGTGACGGCCAGCGCCAGCTCCAACGTCGCACACAAGACACACGCGCGTGGGCTGCCGGCGGCGGCGGTCATGCCAGCCCAGCCGGTCCCCGCCGGCGTCAGCGCGGCGCTCGTGCGCCAGCCCTGTTTCGGCGCCGCCTCGCGCAACCCCCTGCAGCCGTGCGTGAACGCGCGGCTGAACTTCGCGGTGACGCCGGCGCCCCAGATCGCGCGCCGCGTGCCCAACACTCCGTGCAAGCTCATCCTCGGAAGCCCCGACGCGTGCGAATTCGGGGTGCCGGCGGCCCAGGCGCGAGCCACGATCGCGCTTGTCGGCGACAGCCACGCCGGCCACTGGCGCGGCGCTGTCGCGGACGTGGCGCTCGCCCACGACTGGCGCGGCCTTTCCATCACCCACACCAGCTGCCCGCTCTCCAAGGCGGTGCGCAAGCTGCCGACGCCGGCGCGCTTCGAGGCATGCGTGGCCTGGAAGAACGAAGTGTTCGCGTGGTTTGCGCACCACGCGGAAGTCCACACCGTGTTCGTGTCCGGGCTGTCGGGCGGCGCGGGCGTCTACCCCAGCGACGGGCGCTCGGAGCTCCAGACCTCCGAGGCCGGCTACGTCGCCGCCTGGAACGCGCTGCCCAAGAGCGTGCAACACATCGTCGTGATCCGTGACACGCCGAAGATGCTCGCCGACACCAACGCCTGCGTCGCCGCCGCCGTCCGTGCGCGACGCCCACCCGGCGTCGTATGCGCGGTCCCGCGCAGCGAGGTCCTGGACCCCGATCCCCTGGTGGCCGCCGCGCGCAGGCTGCACTCCCCCCGCGTGCAGGTCATCGACATGACCCGCTACTTCTGCGGCTCAAAGCTCTGCTACCCGGTCATCGGCGGCGCACTGGTGCTACGCGACGTCACGCACATGAGCTCCGTCTACTCCACCTCGCTCGGCCCCTACCTGCTCCGCGCCGTCAACGCCCTGATGGCCTCGTGGAACGGCTGAGCGCACGGCCGCGGCTCGCGAACATCGCGGTGGGGCTGCCGCTGGTCCGTGATTTGCCCGGACCGCGTGTGGGGCGACGCCCCGATGTGCCCGGCTCGCGGCCGCCCGTACGCTGCCTTCCATGAGTGACCGGGCGGTGATCGTCGGCGTCGACCTCGAGCGCGCGACCTACGCGGATGCGATCACGCTCGGCGCGCTGCTCGCGCGGCTCACCGACTCGCGGCTGACGCTCGTCTCGGCGTTCAAGCCCCACCGCACCACCCATGATGCGGTGAAAGCCGAGCACGAACGCGCGCTGCGCAGGGCGGCAGAGCGCCTCGCAGGCAAGCTCGAGGGGTTGGAGGTGCAGCGGCTGGTGCTCGCGGGAGCGTCGGCCGGGGAGGTGCTGCACGAGCTCGCGCAGCGCAGCGCAACGGAGGCGATCGTGGTGGCGTCGAGCCGGAAGGCCAGCCCGGGGCACGCGCACCTCGGGAGGGTGACCCAGCATCTGCTCGACGGGGGAACCGCGAGGGTGGCCGTCGCGCCACTGGGTTTCGCCGGCCACGAGGACGGCCTGCACGAGATGGGCGTGGCCTACGCCCCCGGCACAACCGAGTCAGACGGGGCGCTACGGTACGCGGCGCTCCTGGCGGCGCGTGCGGGCGCGGCGTTGCGTGTGCTCAGCGCGTACGACCCCTCTGAGCGGCTGCTCGTGCGCGAGCACTCGCACAGCGAGGGCGAGCTAGCCGCCCACGCACGCTCGGTGCTGGCAGGCATGAGCGGGGAGCCCGCGCGGCAACTGCTGCTGACGGCGTCGCTGCTCGAGGGGGATCCGGTCGAGGCGCTCGCAGACGCGTCCGCCGCGCTCGATTTGCTGGTGATGGGCTCGCGCGGGCGCGAGCCGCTGCGCGTGGTGCTGGCCGGCGTGACCGCCGGCCCGCTGCTGCACCGCGCGGCCTGCGCGCTGCTCGTCGTGCCGGTGGCGGCCTCGCCGGGTGAGGACGGGTAGCCCATGAAACCGCCGCCCAGACGGACTCGGAGCACCCTCGCGGCGCTGGCGGGCTGCAGCGCGCTCCTGCTCGCCGGCTGCGGCGCCAGCAGCCCGACGAAGGCGCAGTACACCGCCAACGCGAATGCGATCTGCCGCACCACAGGCACCCAGACGGCGCCGCTCGTCGAGCAGCTGACCACGGCGGTCGCGTCGCTGAGCTCCAGCGGCCAGGCCGCCGCGGGCGAGCTGGCCAGCGCGCTGACGCAACTGCACGCCGCCGCGGCTGGTGCGCTGGCGAAGCTCCGCGCCCTCAAGCAGCCAGCCGCAGACGGCACGGCGATCAGGCTGTTCCTAGCGTCGTCCGCGACCGTCGATGACGCCCTCGCCGGAGCCGCCAAGGCCGCGGCGGCCGGTAATCCCCAGCTGGCGCTCGCCCAGCTCGAGCGAGCTGCGCCCGCCGCGCAGCAGACGGTCAGCGCCGCCAGAGCGTATGGCATGGCCGCGTGCGAGAACGTCCTCTCGGTACTGGGCAGCGCCGCCTTCGCACACCCGGTCGAGGTCTCGATCGTCGGCGAAAACCACGAACCCACGGTGAGCCGGCCGTGGCGCTACACGATCACCGTGACCGACGCCCAAGGGCACCGGCTGAGTGGCACCGAGACGACGCAGTACACCTACAACGGCGTTGTGGTGGGCACGGAGAAGCCGCAGAACGTGACCTTCGCGAACGGGGTCTACCACGACACCGTCGAGTTCCCCGCCGTGGCCGTGGGCTACCCGCTCGACATCCAGGCGGTCATCCACACAAGCCTCGGCACGGCCACGGTCGACTGGCCCGTCAAGGTACGCCGTTGAGTCGTCCCGATCGGCTGTGCGGGTGATCCGTTTCGGGTCAGCTCCCCGCCGCGATCGCGGCGATGCCGACGATCGCCAGCGCCGACGATCGCCAGCGCCGACGACCCCGCAGCCGCAGGGTGGACATGAGCTATCGCTGGCTTGAGCACACCTCCGAGCTCGAGTTGCAGATCGAAGCGCCGAGCGAACGGGAGGTGTTCGCGCTGGCCGTCGCGGCCATCGGCGAGCTCGTGGCAAGCGAGAGCGGGCAGGAGGGCTCCGCGCAGGCGGGTCACGACGGTGACGGTGAGCTCGCTCGCGAGGTGACGGCGTCGGCTGCCGATCGCGCGGCGCTGCTCGCCGCCTTCCTGGAGGAGCTCGTGTACCTGATCGAGACCGACGACCTCGTGCCGCAGCGGATCGAGCAGCTCGAGCTCGCCGAAGGGCGCGTAACCGCCATCGTGCACGGGTATCGCGGCCGCCCGCGCCATCTGATCAAGGGCGTGACCTACCACGAGCTGGCGTTCGCGCCCCACCCCGACGGCTTCGCCGCCACGGTCGTGCTCGATGTCTGAGCCGCTTGCGACATCCTGCCGTCCGGCCGCGTCGACGGTGTCGCTGTGACCGAGTCGCTGCGCACGCCGAGCGGCGAGCTGCGCGAGGTGGGAGAGCGGCTGTGGGAGCTCTCCGCCGATACGCGCGCGGACATGCGCGTGCCGGCGCGCGTGTTCGCCGACCGGGAGCTGCTGACGCAGATCGCCGGCGACCGCTCGCTGGAGCAGCTGCAGAACGTCGCCACGCTGCCGGGCATCGTCGACGCTGCGCTGGCGATGCCCGACATCCACCAGGGCTACGGCTTCCCGGTGGGCGGCGTCGCCGCGACCGAGACACCCGACGGGGTCATCTCACCGGGCGGCGTGGGCTACGACATCAACTGCGGCGTGCGCCTGCTGGTGCTGCCGCTGAGCGCGCGCGAGCTAGGCGCGCGACGCAGGGCGCTCGTGCGCGAGATCGGACGGCGCGTGCCGGTCGGCGCCGGACACGGCGGCGCGCTGCGGCTTGCCGGCGCGGCGCTCGACGGCGTGCTCGCGCAGGGTCCGCGGGCGCTGCTCGCGCGGGGGATCGGCACCGAGCGCGACATCGAGCACACCGAGTCGGGCGGCTGCCTGGCGGGCGCGGATCCGCCGGCAGTCTCGCAGCGCGCGCGCGAACGGGGCGCCGATCAGCTCGGCACGCTCGGCTCCGGCAATCACTTCCTGGAGCTGCAGCGCGTGCGCGCGATTCTCGACCCCGCCGCGAGCATGGCATTCGGCCTGCGCGAGGATCAGGTGACGATGCTGATCCACTCGGGCTCGCGCGGACTTGGCCACCAGGTGTGCACCGACTACGTCCGGCGCATGGACTCGGCGCTGGCGCGCTACCGCATCGTGCTGCCCGATCGCCAGCTCGCGTGTGCGCCGCTGTCTTCGCCCGAGGGCCAGAGCTACCTTGGCGCGATGGCGGCGGCCGCCAACTTCGCGTGGGCCAACCGCGCCGTGCTCGCGCATCGCGTGCGCGAGGCCGTCGCGACGGTGCTCGGCGTGCGAACGGCCGAGCAGACGCTCCAGGTGTACGACGTCGCGCACAACGTCGCCAAGCTGGAGGTTCACAACGGCAAGAGCGTCTGCGTTCACCGCAAGGGAGCGACGCGCGCATTCCCCGCCGGCTCCGCGGAGATCCCCGCCGACTATCGCGCTGTGGGGCAGCCCGTGTTCATCCCGGGCAGCATGGGCACTTCGAGCTTCGTGCTGCTCGGCCAACCGCGCGCGCTCGAGCTCTCCTTCGGCAGCGCCTGTCACGGCGCCGGGCGGCGCATGAGCCGCACGGGCGCGCGCAGTCAGATCGGGGGCGCGCAGCTGCGCCGCGAGCTCGAAGCTCAGGGCATCGTCGTGAGCTGCCCGTCCGACCGCGGATTGGCGGAGGAGGCGCCGTTCGCGTACAAGGACGTCGAGCGCGTCGTGGCCGTGGTCGAGCGCGCCGGGCTCGCCAGCCGCGTGGTGCAGCTCGAGCCGCTCGGCGTCGTCAAGGGCTGATGCGGCACGCCGCTCGACGCAGCGCGCCACATGAGCGGCCGGTGCTCGTGGGCGAGCTCGCCGTGCCGGCGGCTACGTAGTTAGCCCGCCGGTTGGCGGGTGCTCCTGCGGATGTGCGGCGTCGCTCGAAGGGCGAAGCTGGCGCCATGATCGATCCGGATGACGCCGTGCAGCCCGGCGCCTCGCTCGGCGGCGATGCCGCCGAGCACGACGTGGCGTCTGCGCAGCCGGCACGCGTGCTGATCGTCGCGCACCGCACGGCTGCGACCCCCAGGCTGCTGGCCGCGGTCGGCGAGCGCGCACGGCGCGGACCGTGTCAGTTCACGCTGCTGGTGCCCAAGCCCTACTGGGACCCCGACACCGAGGAGGCGGCGATGACGCTCGAGCTGGCGATTCCGCTGCTCGAACGCGCCGCCGGCGCGCGCGTCGAGGGGATCGTCGGCGGCAGCGAGGAGCCGCTCACGGCCGTGCGCCAGGTGCTCGAGCATGCGCGCTTCGACGAGGTGATCATCTCGACGCTGCCGGCGCGCGTCTCGCGCTGGCTGCACCGTGATCTGCCGCGCCGCGTCGAGCAGCTGGGGCGGCCTGTCACGGTGATCACCGCCGAGCAGGCGCAGCGTGCGCTGGGCGTCAGCCGCGGCGACGAGCGGCCCGAGTCCCGCTGAGCGACCCACGGCCGAGCGCCGGCGACCTCACGCAGGTCTTATGCGGAAGCGATCCGGCTCGATACGCTCGACCGCGCTGCCCAGCTCCTCGCACGCGCGCGCCAGGCGTTGCGCGATCCAGTCGGCCTGCGCCCCCGCGGCCAGCCGCGTGTGGATGTAGTCGAGCTCCAGGCCGACGAGCTCGAGCTCGGCCCCTGCAACTCCGGGGCTCCAGACCGCAAGCACGCCGAGGTCGTTGCGCAACGTGGGATCGACGCTGTAGTCGTCGAGCGCGTCACCGAGGTCGTAGAGCATCGGCCGCCCCCGCTCGAAGCCGACGCCGTGAAAGACGTGCGCGGAGTGGCCCGCGACGAGGTCCGCGCCTGCGGCGCACAGGGCGGCCGCGGCCCGCCGCTGCCACGCGGCGGGCCGGCTGGTCATGTTCGGCCCCCAGTGAACGAACACGATCAGCAGATCGCACCGCGCGCGCAACTCCTCGAGCGCGCTCAGCAGCCATGCTGGCGGGCCGTTGTGCAGCGACGCGTAGGCGGTGCCGAAGCGGTTGGCGGCGGCTGCGTACTCAACCGGATGATCGGCGAGTGCGAGCACGCCGACGCGCTTGCCGGCGCATTCGACGATCGCAGGCGCGCGCGCCGCCGTGAGTCCTTCGCCCGCGCCCACGGCCGCGATGCCGCCCGCTCTCAGCAGCGCGACCGTGTCGGCGCCCGCGTCGCTGCCGAAATCGAGCAGGTGGTTGTTGGCGAGCCCGGCCACGCGCACGCCGATTGCGCGCAGCGAGTCCACCGCCCGCGGGGGCCCGCGAAAGAAGAAGGGCTTGCCTGCGATCAGCGTGGTCGGCGCTCCCCGTGTCGACAGGCAGCACTCCAGGTTGCAGATCACGAGGTCGAGCGAGCGGGCGAGCTCGCGTAGGCTCGCGTCCCACAGCGCAGCCGGCTCGCTTCCCTCGCGCAGCCTCTGCCCGACGCTGCGTCCGAGCATCACGTCGCCCAGTAGGCCGATGCGCAGGCTGGGCGCAGGCTCCACGGCCGGCCCTGCTCAGCGGCTCTCCACGCGATCCGCGCGCGCGTCTACGACGCCGGCCGGTCCTGCCAGCAGCGCCTGCAGCCGCAGGTTCTCGCGCCTGAGCGCCGCGTTCTCGCGTCGCACCGCCGCAAGCTCGTGGACCATGCTCGTGAGCACCGGCGCGAGCCGCCGCAGCCGCTCGGCGAGCGCCTCGTTGTCGGCGACCACACGAGCCTCGGCGCCGCCGTGCGGGCCCGCCCACATGTGCAGATGTTCTGGCATCAGCGCAGGGTAGGCGCACGCCGGTGCGCTTCACATCGGACCAATTCCGCGCCCGTGCGCGGCGGACTACGGACCGCCGCCATGCGGGCGCTCGAGCGGATAGCCGTCGCGGCCGTAGAGGTCGAGCGCGCGGCGGGCGGCCGCGGTCATGTCGGGCCACAGCTCGACGCTCCACACCTCGCGTGCGAGGTTCGCCAGTAGCGCCGTCTGGTAGCCATAGCCGGTGCCGATCTCGAGCACCTTCTCCCCGCCCTCGAGCGCGAGCGCCCCGACCATCATCGCGATGAGCGACGCTGCCGCCCTGGCGAGCTCCGCCGGCGACCCGCGCCCGCTCATGAGCGACCCTCCTCCTGCCGCACCGCGTCAAGCCGGGGTGCGCGCACGCTGGAGGATCGATCGGATCGCCTGATCGGACGCCTCGTCGGGCGCCTCCGCGATCACCGTGGCAGGACGATCGAACCGGTCCAGCGCGAGCGCGAGCGGCTCCGCGCGCAAGCTCCCCTCGCCGTATGGGAGATGGGCCTTCTCGTTGCGATTGGCAAAGCTGATGTCCGAGAAGTGCACGTGGAAGGGAACGCCTGGCGCGAGCACGCCGTCGGCTGCGGCCAGGGCGGCGGCAAACACATCCGGTGTGGTGAAGCCACCGTCGCTGGTGGCGTGCAGGTGCGCGAAGTCGAGCACCGGTCGCGTCCACGCGAGCCGACGGCAGATCTCGATCACATCGTCGAGCGAACCGAGCTCCCGCACGCGCCCCATGACCTCGATGCCGAACGGAACGCCACGACCCTTGGATGCCAGGCGCTCCCGCAGCTCGCCGAGCTGGGCGACGACGGCGTCGATCGCATCGCCGCGCTCGCGCCCGAGCAGGAACCCCGGATGGATCACGACGGGCGCCGCGCCGCACGCGACGGCGATCCCGGCGCTGTGGTCGAGCATCCCGATCGCCATGTGATGCTTGCGCCCGCCGTACTCCGCGTGGCCCATGAACGCGGCCATGGGAGCGTGGATCGAGAGCGCCACGCCCGCCCGGCGGGCGAGCCTCCCGAGCCGGTGAGCGAAGTCCCAGTCCATCCAGAAGCCGCCGCCGAAGTCGATCTCGCACGCGTCGTAGCCGCCCGCGAGCAGAAGCTCGATCGCCTGCTCCGGGCTCTCACGGGACGGGAGCGCTGCCGGGCCGACGGAAATCCGCTCGATCCGGGCTACCGATTCCACTCGTCGGCTGGCCATCTCGTCGATGAACGTACCCCCGTCCACGCGGGTCGCGCATCGGCAGCTCCTACCTTCACGGCCAGCGGCGTTATACGGACCGGATGCGGCGCTGGCGAGCGCGAGCACCCAACCGATGCGGCAAGAGCCGGCGGTCCGGGTGTCGAGAGCCGCTCCTGCGGCAGGTCCGTAGTTATCTCCTCCCGCGCTCGCGGAGAGGTGCCGATGCCGGCCGGTCGGCTGCGGATTAGCGTGTCGGCAGTGACCTTTTCGATCATGGTTGAGCCGTAGCACGATGACTGCGAGCGTCCGCGCGGTCGAGAACGACGAGGTGGCCGAGATGCTGGACCGGCTCGCCGACCTCCTGGAGATCGAGGGTGCCAATCCGTTCCGCGTCCGCGCCTATCGCAATGCGGCGCGAACGGTCCGCGACCTGCCGCACAGCCTCGCGGCGCTGGTCGCCGAGGGGAGGGACCTTGCGGAGCTGTCGGGGATCGGCCGCGACCTCGCCGAGAAGCTGGTCGGGATCGTCGAGTCGGGGCGTTTCCCTGCGCTCGAGGAGGCTCGGGCGCGCGTGCCGGCAGGGCTGGCGGAGCTGGTCGAGCTGCCGGGGGTTGGCCCGAAGCGTGCGAAGGCGCTCTACGACGAGCTCGGCATCACGACGTTGGGCGAGCTGGAGGCGGCGGTGCGGGCGGGGCGTGTGCATGGCCGTCGCGGGTTCGGCGAGAGGAGCGAGCAGAAGCTCCTGCACCAGCTCGAGCGCAGGAAGGGCGCGGAGCGCCGGGTGTCGCTGGCGGAGGTCGAGCCGACGACGCAGGCGCTGGTCGCCGAGCTGCGTGGCGCACCCGGTGTCAGCCAGGCGATCGTTGCAGGCTCCTACAGGCGCCGCAGGGAGAACGTGCGAGACCTCGACGTGCTGGTCTGCGGCACCGATCCGGCCGCCGCGACGGAACGCCTGCTCTCCTTCGAGGGGGTGGAGGAGGTTCTGGCGCACGGCCCGACACGCTCCACCGTGAGACTGCGATCCGGATTGCAGGTCGACCTGCGCGTGGTCGGCGAGGAGAGCTACGGGGCGGCGCTGTGCTACTTCACCGGCTCGGTGGCGCACAGCGTCGCCGTGCGGCGGCTGGCGCAGCGCGCCGGCTTGAAGCTCAACGAGTACGGCGTGTTCCGCGACGGCGAGCGCCTGGGCGGGCGCACCGAGAAGGAGGTGTTCGCGCTCGTCGGGCTCCCGTACATCGAGCCGGAGCTGCGCGAGAACAGGGGCGAGGTCGAGGCGGCGCTGCAGGGAAGGCTGCCCAAGCTGCTGGGCCACAGAGACCTACGCGGTGACATGCGCGTGCGCAGCTCCGCCGGCGGACGGCTGGGGCTGAGAGGTCTCGTGAAGGCGGCGCTCGAGCTCGGCTACCAATACATGGTCGTAGCTGACCGGATACCGCGCGCGCCGGGTCCGGCGCTGAAGCGTCTTCGCGAGCAACTCGACGGGATCGAGCGCCTGAACGACAAGCTGGAGGGCGAACCTCTGCTGCTCAGATCGGCTGAGGTCGAGATCCTCGCGGACGGCTCGCTCGCCCTGCCCGAGCAGCTGCTGCGCCGCTTGGACCTGACCGTCTGCGCGATCCACGATGGCTTCGACCTCTCCAAGCGCCGACAGACCGAGCGCGTGATCAGGGCGCTCGCGAGCCCTTACTGCACGATCCTCGCACACCCCACAGGCCGACGACTGAACGAGCCCGAGCCGTATGAGATCGACCTCGAGCGCGTGATCGACGCCGCCGGCGAGCACGGGCGCTTCCTGGAGCTGGACGCACGGCCCGAGCGCCTGGACATCAGCGACGTGTACTGCAAGCTCGCCATGGAGAAAGGCGTCGCGGTCGCGATCTCCTCGAGCGCCTCGACGCCCGCGGAGCTCGACTTCCTGCGCTTCGGCGTCGACCAAGCGCGACGCGGCTGGCTGGAACGCAAGGACGTCCTCAACACCAGGACGCTCGACCGGCTCCGCCGGCTGATCTCGCGGCGCTGACGGCTGACGATGGCCCGCTCGCCTGCAGCGAACGCGACGCACCGCGAGTCGTTCATCCCGTGGTTTCCACGGATCGCGTCCGGGGTGCTGTCCCGATGGCCCGCGCCGTCGGTGGGCGTACGGTTGCCTCATCTGGCCGCGAGACGGCCAGGTCCATCCCGAGCCGGAGAGACAACGATGACCGACGACAAGTCAATGGAGCAGGGAATGCACGGAAGCGAGGTGGTGGTGCACTTCCTCGAACGCGAGCACGCACCCTATGAGCTGATCGAGCATGCCGACGCGTTCGCAGCCCTTGATCAGGCGCGCGCAGCGGACAGTCCACCGTCGAGAATGGCGAAGACGGTGCTCCTGCATGACCGCTGGGGCTTCCGTGCCGCGGTGATCCCGGCCTCGATGCGCCTGGACCTCCGTAAGGCGCGGGCGCACCTCGGAGCCAGCGGACACCTGCGGCTGGCCAGCGAGGAGGAGATCGAGCGGGAGTTCCCCGCGTTCGACGCCGGGGCGCTGCCCCCATTCAGCGCGCTCCTCGGGACGCCAGAGATCCTTGACACCCGCCTGCTCGCCTACCACCACGTGCTCTGCAGCGGCGGCGACCACCGCCACACGTTGAGGATCTCCCCCCGCGAGATCGAGCGCCTGGGCGAGCCGCTCGTGGCCGACGTGTGCACGGAGGCGTGATCCGCAGACCGAACATCAGACCGACACTCGACAAAGCACAAGGAGCCAAGATGCCAGCTACAACGAAAACAGCCCCGCGTCCATCGGCGAAGGTCGCCGCCGCCCGTGTCCGCGCCGAGGACAACGAGCGCCAGCTCGAGCGGGTGATGCAGTCGCTGGAGGCGGCCCAGAAGGACCTGACCGCGATCGGCGGAAGCCTGGGCACAGGGGTCGGCGACCTGCGGCGGGACCTCAGCAGACTGTTGCGGGATGCGCGACGGGACGTGGTCAAGATGCGCCGCGCCGTGCAGCGGGATGTGGTGCGCTTGCAGAAGGACCTGACCAAGGCGGCGACAGCCAGGCCCACCGCTCGCCCCGCAGCGAGACCGACGACCGCCACCGCTAGGCGCCGGACCGCCGCGAGCTCGCATTAGACGCGTGGCTCCTTGCCTGCGTCTCAGTGGCGGTCGACGGTCTCGATGTCCTTGGGCCCGGTCTCGAAGCCGCTTCTACCCCGCGGCCGCGATGACCGGGCGGGTCAGCGCGCGCACGAAGTCCTCCAGTTGCGCGGTCGTCCAGCACTCGAACGCCGTGCAGAACTCCTCGTAGGCGGCGATCACGGAGTCGCCGTAGTTCCAGTACAGGCGCGGCTCGGGGTTCAGCCAGAACGTGCGCCCGGCGCGCGCGGCGATCTGCGCGAAGATGTCCGCGCGCGGGTCGCGCCCGTTGGTGCGCGCGTCGCCGAGCACGATCACGGTCGCGCGCGGGTGCAGATCGTCCTCCACCTGCTCCAGGAACTCCGACCACACGCGCCCGTAGTCGGTGTAGCCGGAGATGTCGGCGACGCCCGCGTCGCTGGAGATCTGTTCGCTGACCTTTCTGAAGTTGCGCTCGTGTTCGAAGATGTCGGTGACCTCGGAGATGCGCTCGATGAACACGAACGAGCGCATCTTGCGGAACGTGTCGTGCAGCGCGTGCAGCACCGACAGGAAGAACACGGACGCCGAGGTGACGCTCGTGGAGACATCGCACAGGACGTAGATCTCCGGCCGTTTGGGCCGCCGCGGCCGGTACTTGAGCACCACCGGCACGCCGCCCGTCTGCAGCGACGCGCGCATCGTGCGGCGCACGTCCACGTGCGCGTGGTGGCGGTGGCCGCGGTTCTGCATGCCCTGCGTGGCCAGGCGCCGGCGCAGCTGCGCGACGACACGGTGCACCGCGGCCAGGTCCGCCAGCGGGCCCGACGGCAGCGCGCGGTCGAGCTCGCCGAGCGGCCGTGAAGGCGGCAGGCTGCCGGTGCGCTCGATCTGCGCCCGCTCGAGCTCGCGGCGCAGCAGCGCCTCGAAGCGGCGCAGCGCGTCCCTCGGCAGGCCGTCGCGTCGCGGGTCCCCCGGCGGCAGCTCCGGCTGGGGCTCGGCGCGCAGGCCGAGCGCGCGGCGGATGCGCTGCACGTCCACGCCGATCACGCCGGAGCCCTCCTGGCGATGTGCGAACGCCGCGATCGCCATGCGCGCGAGATCGCGCATCGCGCCCTCCGAGCCGTCGCGCAGCGCTGCCGCGATCTGCGCGCGCAGATCCTCCAGCTGCTCGTCGGACAGCTCTTCCAGGCTCGCCCGGTCCTCCTCGCGCACGCCCTCGCGCGCGGCTGCGATCTCGACGGCGCGGAAGAAGAAGCGGTCGAACACCAGCTCGAACACGCGCCTGTCCTCCTGGCTCTTGGCGAGCGTCGCCGCCAGCGCCTCGCGGAAGTCCTCCTGCGAGGTCCAGCTGATCTCGCCAAGCACCTCGAACGCGTCGAGCATCTCCGAGGTGCCCACCTTGACGCCTTCGCGGCGCAGCTCCTCGCCCAGCTCCAGGATCCGCGCCGGCAGGCCCTCCAGGTCGGCGCCCGGGGCGGGCGCCTGCTCGAGGCGGGTGTTCAGCGCCGGCGGGCCGTCCAGCTTGGACGGGACGGATTCCGGTCCGTCCCGTCGGTCAGGCGACATCGGCGGGCGCCGAGAGCTTCAGCCCGACGCGGTCGGCGACGACGTCCATGTCCGTGCGGTGCTTGACGATCACCGACATCGTCTCCATGAACGTGTCCGTGTCGATCTCCTTGACGCCGAGCAGCAGCAGCGCGCGCGCCCAGTCGATCGACTCGGCGATCGACGGCGGCTTCTTCAGGTCGAGCGCGCGCACCATGCCGATCACCTCGACGAGCCGGCGGGCGATCGTCTCGGACAGCTCCGGCGTGTGCAGGCGCACGATCTCCAGCTCGTGCTCGAGCGCCGGGTAGTCCAGCCACAGGTACAGGCAGCGGCGCTTCAGCGCCTCTGTCAGCTCGCGCGAGTTGTTCGACGTCAGCAGCACGATCGGGTGCGTGCGCGACTCCACCCGCCCGAGCTCCGGGATCGAGATCTGGAAGTCGGACAGGACCTCCAGCAGCATCGCCTCGAACTCCTGGTCGGTCTTGTCGATCTCGTCGATCAGCAGCACCACCGGCCGCTCGGAGGCGATCGCCGTCATCAGGGGGCGCGCCAGCAGGAACTCCTCGCCGAAGATGTCCTCCTGGACCGCGTCCCAGCCCGTGTCCGAGGCCTCGGCCTGGATCCGCAGCAGCTGCTTGCGGTAGTTCCACTCGTACAGCGCCTTCGCCTCGTCGAGCCCCTCGTAGCACTGCAGGCGCACCAGCTCCCTGCCCAGGTACGCCGCGAGCGCCTTCGCGAGCTCGGTCTTGCCGACGCCCGCCGGCCCCTCCACCAGCACCGGCTTGCCCAGGCGCGTCGCCAGGAACGACACGAGCGCCGTCGACTCGCCCGGCAGGTAGCCCACGCCGCGCAGGCCAGCGGCCACATCTGCGACGGAGGCGGGCGCGTCTACTAGCGGGGCGGACGCCGAGGACGGGGGGACGGACATCGTCCGGGCAATGATAGGTGGCGTCTACTCCGCGCGGGTTGGGGGGTCCTCGAATGACAGCTGCTCTGGCGGGGCCGGTGGGAATCGAGGCCGCTCGCCCCGCTCGCGTGAGGCCACCCGCCCGCGCGCCGCTCCCGGCTCGCGCGCGGCCACCGGCGTCGAGCGCGGCCGGCGGGCGCTCCCGGGCGTGACCACGGTGGCGTCGGGGTCGGCGGACACGGGGGCGGGCCTCGGCGGTCGCGCGTCCACGGGCGCCCCCGCGCCCAGGACCGGGCGCGGTCGCGGGCCTCCGGGCGGCGACGGGTCAGCTCCTCGGCTCCGGGGCCGCCGCAGCGGCGGCCCCGGTCGTTCGACGGCACGCATGCGCCCGCCGGCGTAGGCGACGGCGAGCGCGAGCAGCAGCGCGATGAAGATCCCCCACTCGACGCCGACGGTCGCGGTGATGCGGTCGGTGCCCTGCAGTCCCGGCTTGTCGAGCAGCCGGTAGAAGATCAGCAGCGCCGTCCAGCCGCCGGCGACGAGCACGATCACGCCGTCGCCGCCGGGGAGCTGGAAGCTGCGGCCCTCGGCGCGCTCGAACAGCATCACGAGCACGCCGGCGCTGACGAGCAGCACGGCGGCCTCCACGAACGAGAAGGCCTGGAAGGCGCTGAGGCTCGTCTGCGTGGCCTTGGCGGCGCCGTGCACGACGACGGTGTCCGTCTTGTCGTACCACGGCAGGAACATCGACACGAACAGCCCGAGCGCGGCAAGCGCGGCGAGCTGCTGCTCGGGGGCCAGCGCGCGCCATGCGTTGACGAGCCTCGTCATCCGCGCCCTTCGCCTCGCCGGATCGTCTCTGTGGGGGTCACCTGCGCCTAGTCTAGGTGCGGCACCCGAGGGCTAATGCCGGCTGGGGCGGCTGACGAGGATGGTGCCGCTGGCAGTGGAGACGTTGCCGGCGAGGTCGGTCGCGGTGAGCTGCACCGAGAAGCTGCCTCCCTTGGAGGGCGTGATCCACAGCAGCTTCGGCTTGCCGCGTTCGACGGTCGCGCTGTTCGTCCACACGACCCTCGTCCCCTGCCGCACGGTCAGCGAGACGGTCGCGATCTTCGACAGCGACAGCTGCACGCCGGCGCGCGCCCGAGCCGGCAGCGTCTTCGACAACAGCGCGATCCCCGGCGGGGTGTGCAGGTCGGTGGTGAAGCGCTGCGCGGTCGTGCAGTAGATCTGATCGCCGGGGATCTGCGCGCTCGTCTGCGCGGCGTGGGCGCCGCGCCCGACGGCGGCCGCGCTTGCGCCGCCGGTGTTGGAGGAGGACGTGCTCGACGCCGGGGTGGGGGAGGCGGGGGTGGCGCTCGCGGGCGGTGCCGCGGACGTCAGCGGCGCCCCCTTGCTCGTGCGTTCGCACAGGTGCTGGAGGAATTCGGTGAGCAGTTCGTGGTAGTTGAGGTCGGATTCGCCGAACTGGTCGTACATCGACCACGCGCCGGTGTCGTACAGCGGCACGATCGCGCGCGCCTCGGCGTCGCCGGCTTCGAACAGCGCCAGCCCGAGCGGGTCCTTGGTGATGGACGTGTAGTCGTAGAGCCCGACCAGCGACTGGATGAAGCCGTTGAGGATCCTGTCGCTGGGCGCGTAGGTGTACTCGGCGTACATCGCGCCGGCGGGCGTGGTCACGCGCACGCCCTGCGGCGGCGGCGTCTGGAAGATGCCGAGCGCCTGCTGCGCGGCTGTCAGGTCGGCCGGTTCCTTGAAGCGCGACCACGCGCGCGCGAGCACCTGCAGCGCGGTTCCCTGCGACAGGCCGCTGGTCCACGGCGGCGAGCCGCCGTCGAATTCGAACATGTACTCCCACGCGATCCCGCCGGCGCGCTGGGTCGCCAGCGGGATGACTTCGGCGAGCAGCTGGCGCAGGTTGGCGTTTTCGTGCCCGGACAGGTAGTAGCCGTTGGCCTCGCCGAACGTCGCCAGCCACTGGATCTCGATGCCCTGCCCCGGGTAGTGCTCCCAGATGATGCGGCTGCCGGGGAAGCTCACGTGCGTGTCGCCGCCGAGCAGCGGTTCGGTCGTCCACCACTGCCGATTGCGTTCGAGCGTCAGGAACAGCGCCGGCAGCCGCGAGGGGATCAGCTCGCCGGCTGCGGCCATCGCCTGCACGTTCGCCAGCACGGCGCCCAGTTCGGTCCTGCGCGTGCCGCTCAGCTTGCCCAGCGAGCTTTTCGCGGCCACATAGGCGGAGTAGTCCTGGTGGTAGGTCGCTTCGTTGATCGCGGCGCTGCGCAGCAGCCCCTGCATGGCGGCGGTGACGCTCGGTCCGTGACCGGCGGCGGCGTGCGCGCGCACGCGCACGTGGACCGGTGCCAGCGTGGTCGCGCCTTCTGCGGCGAGGGCGGACGGGGCGCAGGCGCCGCCCGCAGCGAGCGTGCCGAGGACGAGCGCCGCTAGACGGGTGGCGCGCACCGCATCGATGCTACGCGTGCACGCGGCTTCCGGTCGCAGCACGCGTTGCAGCGTGCGCCCCGATCACTCCGGTTCGAGCTCGAGCTCTTCGACCCCGTCGAGCTCGTCGTCTTCCTCTTCGTCGTCGTCCTCGTCGTCGAGGTCGTCCTCGGGCGCCAGGTCGCCGCTCGCCCCGTGGGAGAGCTGGAAGCGCTCGACCAGCTCGTCGCGCTTGGGCTCGTCGAGGGGCGAGTCCTCGGAGATCAGCACCCACTCGTCGCCCTCGAAATCGTCGCTCTCGAAGAGCTCGTGGTCGACCTCCGGCGAGTCGTCGACGACGATCATGATCTCCGTCTGCGGGTTGAAGTAGGTGCCCGGCCGGAGCGTGATCTCGTCAAGCTGGAAGCGGCGCGCGTTGGTCATGGGGCGTTTATACCCGACGGCACCGAGGTTGTGTTACGGCCCTGGTCATGGTTCGAGCTCGTCAAGCGTGCGCGCCACCTCGGCGTCGACGTCGAGCGGCTCCATGCCCTGCCGCACGCGCCGCTCGTTGCGCGCCACCACCAGCTGGCGCACCTCCGCGAGGAGCCCCTCGTCGCGCGGGCGCGGCGCCTGCTCGCCCCCCAGCAGCCGCGCGAGCTCCGCGTCGACGTCCAGCGCCGGCTGTCCGTTGCGCACGAGCCGTTCGCTGCGGGCGCTGAGCATCTGGCGGATCTCCCGCTCGCGCTCGGCCTGCGCCGCGGGGGAGTCGGGCGCCGGCGCCGGCGCGCCGGCGCCGTAGTCGCCTTCGCGGGAGATGCCGCCCGCGCCGATGCGGTCGTACGCGCTTTCGCTCCCGCGCGTGGTCAGGAACAGGATCGACATCACCAGCGAGAAGGCGACCGCACCGAACACAACGAACGCGAGTCCGTTTTCGATGAGGGCGAACGCGACAGTCGGTGGGACGCTGTGCACAGGCCTCGATTGTTGCCGATTCGCCGGCACTTCGCTACCCTGGCAGGCCTGGGTTGACTGACCAGTCAATCTACTTCACGTGCCAGCCCGTTAGGAGATCTGAGAATGGTCGATTTCACGCTCACAGACGAGCAGAAGAACCTGCGCGAGATGGCGCACGACTTCGCCGCCAAGGAGATACGCCCGGTCGCCTGGGAGTACGACAAGGACGGCACGTGGCCCGCGGACATCATCAAGAAGGCGTGGGAGGTCGGCCTGATGAACTCGCACATCCCCGAGGAGTACGGCGGGGCGGGGGCGAGCTACCTCGACGGCTGCCTGATCGAGGAGGAGCTCTCGTGGGGCTGCTCGGGAATCCAGACCTCGCTCGGCTGCAACGGGCTGGCCACCGCGCCGATCGCCCTCGGCGGCTCGGAGGAGATCAAGAAGAAGTACCTGGGCATGCTCACCGAGGAGCCGAAGCTCGCGTCCTTCTGCCTCACCGAGCCCGATGCCGGCTCGGATGTCTCCGGCATGCGCACCACGGCCGTGCGCAGGGGCGACAAGTACGTGATCAACGGCTCCAAGTGCTTCATCACCAACGGCGGCTACGCCGACTACTACACCGTCTACGCGAAGACCGACAAGGACGCCGGGCACCGCGGCATCTCGGCGTTCGTCGTCGAGCGCGACTGGGGCGTGGTCGTGGACAAGAAGGAGGACAAGCTCGGTCAGCGCGCCTCCAACACCGCGACGATCTCCTTCAACGATGTCGAGGTGCCCGCCGAGAACCTCCTCGGCGAGGAGAACGGCGGCTTCAAGCTCGCGATGATGACGCTCGACCGCACGCGTCCCGGCGTGGCGGCGATGGCGACGGGTATCGCTCGTGCGGCGATGGAGTTCGCGGTCGACTACTCGAAGGAACGCGTCCAGTTCGGTGTGCCGATCGCGATGCACCAGGCGATCCAGTTCATCATCGCCGACATGGCCACCGAGATCGAAGCCGCGCGGCTGCTGACGTGGAAGTCGGCGTTCATGCTCGACAACGGCGAACGCAACACGCTCGTCTCATCGCACGCCAAGCGCTTCGCCGCCGACACCGCGATGAAGACCGCGACCGAAGCCGTGCAGGTGTACGGCGGCTACGGCTTCATCAAGGAGTACCCGGTGGAGAAGCTGTTCCGCGACGCCAAGATCATGCAGCTGTACGAGGGCACCTCGCAGATCCAGCGGCTGGTCATCGCTCGCGAAACGCTGCTGCCGCGGCGTGTCGAGGAGCCGACGGCGGTCGCCGTTTAGCCCCAGCCGCGTCGTGCGGTCTACGCCCGGGAGCGCGTTCGCGCCGGGTGTAGACTGATGACGATGGGGGGGCCTTGCGGATCGCCCGCGTCGCAGCGGGTCTCACGGCGGGCGGTGACATTCATGGTCCTGATGCTCGCGCTGGGCGCCTGGGGCCTCGCGCAGGCGCCCGCCGGTGCCCTGGCCAGCGGCGTCTGGAGGGGCACCGCCGAGGGAATTCGGGTCGACGACGGCCAGCTCCAGTCGGGCGAAGTCACTTCCTCCAGCCTGGACAACTACCAGGTGGAGCTGAGCTTCTTCTTCACCGTGAACGGCCACGGCGAGGTTAGCGGCGGCGGCAGCGGCTACTACGCCGACGCGCACTGGCACCTGTTCGGCGTCAACGGCAAGGAAGGCTCGTTCGACTGCGAACCGCCCGTCTCGGCAGACGCGTTCAAGGTCGACGTCAGCGGCCACAGGAGCGGTCACGAGGTGCTACTCGCACTGGCGATCCACGATGCGACCGAGACGAACGAAGACTACGACTGCGGCGCGAACTACACGGGCTTCGCCACCACCACCCACCTCATGAGCGAATCCCTGGAAGTGGTGGGTGGCAACGAGCTGCACGTCTCCACCACCGCGCCCACGTCGCTGACGCTCCAGAAGACGGTCAACAGCGGCGACGCGGAAGACAGTCACGTCGACACGCACATATGGTCCTTCTCCGTCACCCCGCCCGGCGGTGACTCCGGTGGCGGGCACGGCTCAGATGAAGCTGCCGGCGGCGCCTGCTCGCTGTCGCTGACCCATGTGCTCGCCGCGCCCTCGCCGGGGCATGCGGGCGAGCCGATCGCGGTTTCCTTCCACGTCTCTGCACCCGCCAGCGCCTCGCTGCTCGTCTCGCCCGTCGGCGGTACGTCCACCACGGTGGTCGCCCGCAACGTCCCCAAGGGGTCGAACGAGCTCGTCTGGGGCGGCTGGCTCGGCAAGCTGCCGGCCCCGGCGGGTCAGTATCAGCTGACCGTGCAGGCGAAGGCCTGTGGCAGGACGCGCTCGCACTCCGTCAGCGTGAGCACGACCTAGATCTCCGGCGCCTGCCGGGCGCGCCCGGCGCGCTTCGCTAGGCTCCCGATCCCCCAGTCAGCAGAGGAGACCAAAGCATGTTCGTGTTCAAAGCAGCCGTCGTCGGCGCCGGCACCATGGGCGGGCAGATCGCCCAGACGATCGCCGCCGCGGGCATCCCCGTGGTGCTCAAGGACATCGACGACGCGCTCGTGCAGGCCGGTCTCGACGAGGCCCGCAACGTGACGCAGGGACAGGTCGGCAAGCTCGCCGAGAAGGGCAAGATCACCGCCGAGCAGGCCGACGCGCAGATCGAGGAGATCCTCGGGCGCATCCACGGCACGACCTCGTATGAGCGCTTCGGCGATGTCGACCTCGTGATCGAGGCGGTGCCCGAGCGGATGGAGATCAAGCAGAGCGTGTTCGCCGAGCTCGACGTCGCCACGCCCGGCCACGCGATCCTCGCGTCGAACACGTCCTCGCTGTCGATCACGGAGATCGGCGAAGCGACGCTGCGCCCGGAGAAGGTGATCGGCTTCCACTACTTCTACCCCGCGTCGATCATGCCGCTGATCGAGATCGTCGAGGGCGAGGAGACCTCCGCGGAGACGGTCGCCGCCGCGATCACGTTCGCGCAGGCGATCCGCAAGCAGCCGATCACGTGCGTGGAGGTGCCGGGCTTCGTCGTCAACCGCATCCTCAACTCGGGCATCTCCGAGGTGTGGCGCGCGCAGGAGGAGCAGGGCCTGTCGATCAAAGCGATCGACGAGGGCGTCGGCGCCGCCGGCGTCGTGCCCGTCGGCCCCTACTACCTGGTCAACCTGCTTGGCCTCGACACCGTGCTGCACGTCGCCGAGCACCTCGTCGAGTCCTACGGCGAGGAACGCTTCTACGTCCCCAAGGGCATGCAGAAGCTCGTCGCCAACGGCAAGCTCGGCGCCAAGACCGGGGGAGACGGCTTCTACGACCCGCAGGGCCAGCCGAACATCGAGGGCGAGAACGAGCCCGACATCGCCGAGCTGGTCGAGCTGCTGTCGCTGAAGACGTTCCTGGAGGCGTGCCTGGTGCTCGAGGAGGGCGTCGCCACCCACCGCGACATCGACTTCGGGATGATGGCCGGCGCCGGCCTGGACCCCCGCCGCGGCCTGATGCCGCCGTTCATGAAGGCCGACAGCGAGGGCCTGGACACGATCCTCGAGCGCATGGAGAGCGCCCAGGAGCGCCACGGCGAGCGCTTCACGCCGCCCACCATCCTGCGCCGCCTGGTCGCGCAGGGGCGGCTGGGGCAGAAGACCGGGCAGGGCTTCTACGCCTACCCGCAGCCCGACGCCGAGCAGCCGGCAGCGTCGTCATCGAACGTGGAGGCGATCAAGCTCGAGACGCGCGCCGACGGCGTCGCGATCGCGTGGCTCGCCAACGGCCAGATGAACTCGATCTCCCCGCAGGTGATCGAGGACCTGCGGAAGGTGTGGGACAAGGCGAAGGCCTCCGGTATACGTGCGCTCGTGATCGCCTCGTCCAACCCGTTCCTGTACTCCGCCGGCGCCGACATCAAGGCGTTCACCACCATGGACGAGTCCTCCGGCGCAGCGCTGATCGAGGGCGCCCACGCGCTCTTCAAAGAGCTCGGCACGGAGGGGATCGTCACGATCGCCGCAGTCAACGGCCTCGCCTTCGGCGGCGGCTGCGAGCTCGCGATGGCCTGCGACGTGCGCATCGCCGCGCGCTCGGCGATCTTCGGCCAGCCGGAGATCAAGCTTGGGATCATCCCCGGCTTCGGCGGCACCCAGCGTCTGCCTCGTCTAGTAGGCGAAAACAAGGCGCTGGAGATGAACCTGATCGGCGATCCGATCCTCGCCGACGAAGCGTTCGAGCTCGGCCTCGCCAACCGGCTCGTCGAGGATCACGAACTGCTCGACACCGCCCTGCAGTGGGCGCGCAAGCTCGCCGGCCAGGCGCCGCTCGCGGTCGCGCAGATCAAGCGCGTGTCCGCCGCCGGCGACCTCGACGAGGGGGTCGAGGCGGAGAAGCGCGCGTTCGCGGAAGTCTTCGCCAGCGCCGACGCCAAGGAGGGCATCGCCGCCTTCCTCGGCAAACGCGCGCCGCGCTTCACCGGGAAGTGAGCGCCGGCGTGGCAGCCGGCTCGCAGGAGATCGCGCGGCTGGCCGAGCTCGTGCGCGGCGCGCGCTCGGTGGTCGCGCTGACCGGCGCGGGCATCTCGGTGCCATCGGGCATCCCCGACTTCCGCACGCCGCGGACGGGGCTGTGGGAGAAGGTCGACCCGATGGAGGTCGCGCACATCGACGCGTTCCACAGCGACCCCGTGCGCTTCTGGCGCTTCTACGGCGAGCGCTTCGCCACGCTCGGCGGCAAGCAGCCCAACGGCGCCCACCGTGCGCTCGTCGCGATGGAGGAGCGCGGGCTGCTCGACGCGGTGATCACGCAGAACATCGACATGCTCCACCGCAAGGCTGGCACCCGCGAGCTGGTCGAGGTGCACGGCAGCATCGCCGGGAGCTCGTGTCTAAGGTGCCGCGCCGACGCGGTGGCGCTCGAGGAGGTGCGCGCGCGTGTGCTCGGAGAGGAGGACGGTGTGCCCCGCTGTGCGGAGTGCGGTGGTCCGCTGAAGCCGGACGTGGTGCTGTTCGGCGAGATGCTCGACCAGCTGAGCCTCGAGCGCGCGCGAGAGCTGTGCAGGCGGGCGGACGTGCTGCTGTGCATCGGCTCCTCGCTGGAGGTCCACCCGGTCGCCGGGCTGCCGCTGGTCACGCACGACGCGGGCGGCGCCGTGGCGATCCTCACGCAGGGGCCGACGCCACTGGACGGGATCGCCGGCGTGCGCCTGAGCGGCGACGTGGTGGACGAGCTGGATGCGCTGGTGGGCGCGCTCGAGGCGGACGAGCGCGCGGCGGCGGGCTCCGGCTCTGCTCAGGCCGGCAGCTGAGCGACCGTCAGCAGGTACTCGGCGCGCGCACGGAAGCCAGTGTCGCCTGCCTCGTTGCCGCCCACATAGAGCTCCAGCAACTCGCTGCGCAGGTCGTCCCACCTGCCCTGGGGCTCGAGCGCGGCCTTGGCCATGACCGCAGGTCCGAGCAGGCGCTCGTTGTAGTCGAGCCAACTCTCGGGCGAGTCGTGCTCGAATGTGACCATGTGGCGTTCGAACGTCAGCTCCGCGCCGGTGTCGGCGAACAGCGAGCGGACGTGGTCCTCATCGCCCCACATCGTCGGCGGCTTCAGCTCCGGCGGCGGCGCGGGCATGTATGAGCCGACCGTCTCGAACATCCTCCCGTTCAGGCCCTCCGGGGTCCACGCGGTGAACACGATCCTCGCGCCTGGGCGCGCGACGCGCGCGAGCTCCGCCGCGGCGAGCTGCTGACGAGGCGCGAACATCACGCCGAAGCAGGACGTCACGCGATCGAACGACGCGTCCTCGAACGGCAGCTCCTCCGCGTCTCCCTCGACGAACCGGACATCGAGGCCGGCGTCCGCCGCGCGCCCGCGTGCAACCTCGAGCAGCCGCGGCGTCAGGTCCAGCCCGGTGACGCTCGATCCTGCCTGCGCAGCCGGGATCGCGACGTTGCCGCTGCCGGTGGCGACGTCGAGCAGGCTCAAGCCCGCGGCCGCGCCCGCACGCTCGACGACCAGCTCGGCGGCCGTCGCGATCGTGCGGGCGATCTCCGGATAGTCGCCGACCGTCCACATCCTGCGCTGCCCTTCCTTGATGCCGCTCACGTCGATGTCCACGAGCGCCTCCTCGTCACTGGTTGACGGTTGAGGGCAGCAGATCGGCCGCCGGGTCCACGCCCCAGCGCCCTGCCACCGCCGCAAGCTCCTCGTCCACCGCCCAGCGGTCCGCGCGCGCGTCGCCCTCGTGTTCGAGGCTCGCGCCCTTCAGCGCCATGCAGCCGGCGTTCTGCCCGATCTCGCGGATCGCCTGAAGCTCCTCGCCGCTGAGCAGCTCGCCCGCGGCTTCGGGGAGCGCGGCAAGCTCAGCGCGCTTGTCCTCCACCGGCCGCGCGTCCGCGCCGCTCTCCTGGATCAGCGTCGGCGCCACGCAGCGCACCGCCGTCTGCGCGAGGTTCCACGCGCACGCCAGCTGCAGCATGCTCAGGCCGTGGCGCTCGGCGAACGGGCGCATCAGCTCGAGCTTCTCGCTCCCCGCCGCCACCCAGCCGTCGGGGCGGAACTTGCGGTGGTCGTACTCGGCGAACGCGTGGCCGGGCAGCACGTCGTCGTGGAACAGGCCGCCGTAGTCGACCACGCGCGTGATCAGGCTCACGTCGTGGGCGGCGGCCGCGTCCAGCACCAGCTCGCCGGGCCACGGCTCCAGCGGGCCGAGGATGATCATCGCCCAGTCGATCAGCGAGGCGTTGCGCTCCAGGCAGTCGATCAGGTCGAGCGTGAAGCCGTTGGCCGGCCCGGGAGCCACGCCGAGCAGGCGCGTCATGCCGGCGTCGCGGACGGCCTGCATGCCCTCCCACACGGCGGGGCTCGAGTAGCCGATGCGATCGGGGTTGTGCAGCAGCAGCAGGTCGAAGCGCTCGACGCCGCAGCGCCCGAGGCTGCGCTCGGTCGCCATGCGGATGTACTCGGCGTACGCGTCCGGCCCGCGCAGCCGCGGGTCGGTGAAGCGGGGGAAGCCCTTCGCCCCGTCGCGCTCGCCCGTGTAGAAGTCGTGGCCGATCGCACCGATCAGGCAGTAGCTGTCGCGCTCGACGCCCGCGAGCGCTCGGCCGAGGGCGCTGTCGGCCTCCCCGGCGCCGTACACGTCGGCGGTGATCGCCGTGTCGACGCCGCCGCCGGGGCGCAGCAGCGCCGTCAGGCGCTCGTCCGGCAGCGGCTCGCCGAAGTGCATGAAGCGCCCGCCGCTCCAGGTGCCGATGGCCGTCTGCGTGGGGTCCATTGGCATCAGCTTAGATGCCCGCCGCCGTGCGGGCGCGCAGCGCCGCCTCCAGGCGCTCGAGCGCGTGCTCGATGACCTGCTCGTCGAGCCCGTCGCCGGCCGCGTACCCGGGCGTCTGAGCGGAAGTCTCGACCGCGACTCCGTCCGGCAGGGCCGACTGCGCCTGCGCTTGGACTCCCGGCCGCAGCTGTTCGAGCTCGGCGATCCGGATCGCGAGATCCTCACGCCGCTCGGCGTGCAGTTCGGGGATTGCCAGCGCGAACGCGCGATCCAGCTCGAGCGCGGCGTGCGCGAGGCGGCCGTGATCGAGATCCTGGCGCGCTCGCAACGCCAGCTCCTCGCACAGCAGGGTCTCGCCGCGCGCGCCCAGCAACGCAGCCAGGCGCTCCTGCGGGCGCAGCGCCCACGAGCGATCGCGGCCGGGACCCCGCCGCGAGCCGGCCGGCCGGCTCGCGGAGCCCGCACCGCCCGGCGTCGGCAGCGCGCGGGCGTGCAGCCAGCGTCCGTCGGCGACCTGCTCGCCCTCGCCCCAGCCGGCTCTGATCACCAGCGCCTGCGCGGCGGAGATCTCGTGGACGTACGGATCGGCCGCGGCGATGCGGTGCGAATGGATGACGCGGTTGACCACCGCCACGGCCGCGGCGACCTCGCGATCGCGGTCGAGCTCGGCCAGCCACGCCCGCGCCTGGTTGTCCGCCGCCAGCGACACCGGGTCGATCACGGTGACGCGCGTCGTGGTGACGGGGGCGGGCTCGGGCCCGGTGGGCATCGTCTGCCCGCGGCGCAGGCGCCGCAAGAGCGAAGCTCCGCTCCAAGGTGGAGCCGCGGAGGCTCCGAGCGGCTGACGTCCTGCCGCAAGCGCGCTGAGCACCACCACGCGCTTCGGCTCGCCGTCGGCGCTGTCGCGGAGCAGATAGCGCCCGTCGGCCGGGCCGAGCGCCCACGGGAACTCGAGCTGGATGAACACGAACAGCTGTTGCGGCATCTCTTCACCGTATCCTTGCAATCGGGTCGAGCCCCGACCACAATCAGAAGCCCCGCCCTCGCGGGCCCATCCGAGCCGACCACCGGGAGCACGCATAGCGATGTCCGACGCCAGTAGTGCCGCCAGGAACCTGCGCGATCGTCTGGGCGGGAGCACCGACGACCGACTCGGCAAGGCGCTCTCCGACCTGCTGGAAAACCCACTGCTCACCGGCGCGATCGGGCGCGCGTTCGACGCGCGCGAGAAGGCCGTCCAGGTCCAGGAGCTGGCGATGGGCGCGCTGAACCTCCCATCCGCCGCCGACATCGAACGGCTGACCCGGCGTCTGCGCTCGGTCTCGCTGCGCCTGGAGGGCATCGAGGAGGGCGTTGACCGTCTGGATCGCACGCTGTCTCCAACCGGCGTCGGCCGCGGGGACATCGCCGAGCGTCTGTCCGCGATCGAAGATCAGCTGACGGGGCTGACCGACAAGCTCGACCGCGCGGCAGGGCCGCAGGGCGGTGGGACGGAGGCCACCGGCGCAAGAGCGACGGCCGCCGGCACGAAAGCGAGAGCCGCCGGCACGGAAGCGAAAGCCGCCGGCACGAAAGCGAAAGCCGCCGGGGCCAAATCGAAGGCCAAACCGGCGAAGACCTGAGCGATCACGCCGACACGGCGGCGATCGCCGCCCGACCCATCCTTTCGGCCGCGGCCAGCAACGCCCCGTCGTCGACTCGCTCGCGCTCGCCGGACGCGTCGAACGTGTCTGAGACCGCCAGCACGCACGCCACGGGCACGCCCGCCGCGGCCCCCGTCGCAAACAGCGCCGCCGCCTCCATCTCCACGGCGATCGCGCCCGGATGGGGCTGGCGCTCGCCGCGTTCGTAGAACAGGTCGACGCTGACGATCGTGCCGAGCACCGCCGATGGCGCGTGGCCGGCCAGCGCCTCCGTCAGCGCAGGGTCCGCGGCCGCGCGCTCGCCCGCGCCCAGCGCCCGCGAGGTGCCGTCCGCACAGATCGACTCGCGCGCGATCACCAGATCCGCGAGCGCGAGTCCCTTCGCCAGCGCCCCGCACGTGCCGACGCGGATCGCGCGCCGCACGCCGAGCTCGATCAGCTCCGTGAGCACGATCGCAGCCGACGGGCCGCCCATCCCGGTCGCCTGGATCGTCAGCGGCTCGCCGTCGGGCGCCGTGCCCGTGTAGCCCCACAGCCCGCGGTGGTGGTTGAACATCTTCGGCTCCTGCAGCAGCCCCTGGGCGAGGGCGAGGGCGCGACCGGGGTCGCCCGGCAGCAGCACCCGCTCGGCGAGAGGAGCTGTGGGGCGCAGGTGGATGGGGGCGCTGTGCGACAACGGCGGCGACTTTAGACTTTGGACGGGATGCCCGCCCACCCACTGCCCTTCGCGTCGCGCGCCTGAGTGGCCGAGCCCGCGGATGACCACGCTGGGGGAACGGGCGAGCTGACGCTCGCACAGGTCGCCGCGCGCGCCGGCGTCTCGCCCGCGACCGTCAAGCGCTGGGTGGACGGGGGGCTGATCCCCGGGTATGACGGGAGATGGACTCCCGCGACCGCCGCATACGCGCGCGTCGTGGCCAGGCTGCGCGCCCGCGGGCACACGCTCGCGCAGATCAAGCGCGCCGGCGAGAACGGCCAGCTCGCGGTCGGCCCGCTGGAGAATCTTCTGAGCAGTCCCGGACCCCGCTACCCGCTGCGCGAGGCCGTGCGTATCAGCGGGGTGGACTCCGAGCTGATCGAGCGCGTGTTCGCGAGCATGGGCCTCGGGGCGCTGCCACTGGACGGGTTCTCCGACGAAGACGTGCAGATACTCAAATACGGCGCGGCGGTGCTCGACGCGGGCCTGCCGCTGCCCGCGTTCCTGCAGCTGATGCGCGTATACGGACAGGCGGTCGCGCAGATCGCCGACGCCGAGGTGCGCCTGATCCACCTGTACGTGCACGAGCCGCTGATGCGCGCGGGCGTGTCCAGCGTGGAGATCGCCGAGGAGATGGAGGGGCTCACGCGCGAGATCCTTCCGTTCGCGACGCCGTTCATGAACTACCTGCACGGGCGTCTGCTCGCGCAGTTCGTCGAGCAGGACATGATCGGCCACATGGAGGCCGACCTCGGCGAGGACGCGCTCGAGGAGGGGCGCCTGCGTGTGGCGATCGCGTTCGCCGACCTCGCCGGCTACGCGCGCCTGACGAACGAGCGCGGCGACGAGGCCGCGCTCGGCACCGTCGAGCGCTTCGTGCAGGCGGTCGAGCAGACGCTGCCGGTCGACGCGCGGGTGATCAAGACGCTGGGCGACGAGGTGATGGTCGTGGCCTCCGATGCCGCGGCGCTGACGTCATGGGCCGTCGAGCTGCGCTCGGGGATCGCCGTCGGGGATCCGCTGCCGCGGATCGGCATCCACTACGGCGAGGCGCTGTATCGCGACGGCGACTACTACGGACGCGACGTCAACCAGGCGGCGCGCGTCGTCGCGCGCGCGGGCGGCGGCGAGGTGCTGGTCACGCGCGCGGTCGTCGAGCAGGCCGCCGGCGTCGAGGGTCTCGAGTTCGAGCGGATCGGCGAGGTCCGGCTGAAGGGCTTCTCCGAGCCGACCGAGCTGTTCACCGCCATGCCTCGGAAGGACTAGCTGCCGATGATCTGCGAGCAGGTGCGCGAGGCGGTGCGCGCCAGCGGACTGTTCGCGCGGGATCGGCCGGTCGTGGCGATGCTCTCGGGCGGGCGCGACTCGACGTGCCTGCTGGATGTCGCGGTCGCGCTGCTCGGCCGGGACGCCGTCAGCGCGCTGCACGTCAACTACGGCCTGCGCGATCAGTCCGACGCGGACGAGGAGCACTGTGCGCAGCTGTGCCAGAAGCTGGGGGTGGAGCTTGAGATCGTGCGCATCGAGCGAGACACGATGCGCCGGCCCCTAAGCGCTACCGCGGCAGATGCTCGTGCGGTGGATGTGCCCGCGGCGGACCTGCAGGCGCCCGCGCGCGGCAACCTGCAGGCGTGGGCGCGCGACGTGCGCTATGCCGAGGCCGGCCGCATCGCTCGCGCGCGCGACGGGCTGATCGCCACCGGGCACACCTCCAGCGACCAGGTCGAGACCATCCTCTACCGCCTGGCGGCCTCTCCCGGGCGCCGGGCGCTGCTGGGGATGGTGGCGAGCGAGGGGCGGTTGATCCGCCCGCTGCTCGGCGTCAGCCGCGAGCAGACGGCAGCGTACTGCCAGGCCCGCGGCCTGAGCTGGCGCGATGACGAGAGCAACGAGGACGAGCGATTCGCGCGTGCGCGGGTGCGCCACCGCCTCGTGCCGGCGCTGCGCGCCGTGCACCCGGCTGCGGAGGCGAACGTGCTGCGCACGGCCTCGCTGCTGCGCGAGGAGACCGAGCTGCTCGACGGCCTCGTCGACGCGGAGCTCGCCGGACGCGCGGGCATCGCGCTCGCGCGCCTGCAGGAGCTGCCCGCCGCGCTCGCGCGGCTGGTGGTCGTGCGCCTGGCCGAGGACGCCACCGGGACATACGTCCCGCAGGCCGGCGACCGCGTGGAGGAGCTGCTCGCGCTCGGCCGGCGTGGCGGCAGGGCGGAGCTGCACGTGGGCGGCAACGCGGGTGCGGTGATCCACGGCGGCGTGCTGGAGATGGTCAGGCTCGAGCCGCGCGGATAGGACACCACCCGCCCTCGACGGCTCGCCGCCGGGCGAGGACTAGACTCCCTGGCGTGGTCAGCACAGCGCGCGTCTCGAGCGAGCCCGGCCTCGGCGAGGTGCTCGTGACCGCCGAGGACCTGCAGCGACGGGTGATCGAGCTGGGCGAGGAGATCTCGCGCGACTACGCCGGCCGCTCGCTGCTGCTGATCGGGGTGCTGAAGGGGGCGGTGTTCTTCCTGAGCGACCTGATGCGCTACATCGACATCCCGGTCGAGGTCGACTTCATGGCGGTCGCCTCCTACGGCTCCGCGACCGACTCCTCCGGGGTCGTGCGGATCCTCAAGGACCTGGACGCGGCGATCGAAGATCGCGACGTGCTGATCGTCGAGGACATCGTCGACTCCGGCCTGACCCTGCAGTACCTGCTGCGCAACCTCGGCTCGCGCAACCCGCGCACGCTCGAGGTGTGCGCGCTGCTGACCAAGCCCGAGCGTCGCAAGGTCGACCTGCCGACCCGCTACGTCGGCTTCGAGATACCCGATCGGTTCGTCGTCGGCTACGGGCTCGACTACGCCGAGCGCCACCGCAACCTGCCCTACGTGGCCGCGCTGGAGCGCTAGATCGAGACGTCCCGCCGCCGCCGATGCAGGGTCGCCGAGCGCCGGGCGGGGTGCCGTAGCTGCCGGAAAGACCGAACCTGCATGGTACGCTAGGGCACCGGTGGACACCACTTCAGACGGTGCCAGGACCCTCAGGAACCAGCCATGAGCCGTTTCTTCAAGAGCGCCGCATTCCCGATCCTCATCGTCGTGGTGCTGGCGTTCCTCGCGGTCAAACTCGTCAACCCGAGCAGCAGCAACAAGCGCTCGCACAGCTACCAGACGCTGGTCAGCAGCGAGCTGCCCAAAGGCGAAGTCGAATCGGTCGTCCTCAAGAACAAAGGCAAAGCCCTCGAAGTCAATCTCAACGCCAAAGGCAACAAGGAAAAATACGAAACGGGCTACTCCGAACAGGCTGCGCCGCTGCTGATCGCCCAGCTCGAAAAAACGCCGGGCCTCAAATTCAACATCGAATCGGAAAAGAGCAGCGCGCTGCTCGGCCTGCTCACGTACATCCTGCCGTTCGCGCTGTTCCTCGGCTTCTGGATCTTCCTGATGAACCAGGTCCAGGGGGGCGGCTCGAAAGTCATGTCGTTCGGCAAGTCGCGCGCCAAGCGCATGTCGGCGGACTCGCCCAAGATCACCTTCCGCGACGTCGCCGGGGTCGACGAGGCCGTCGAGGAGCTCCACGAGATCAAGGAATTCCTGGAGAACCCCAAGAAGTTCCAGGCGCTCGGGGCGCGCATCCCCACCGGGGTGCTGCTGTACGGGCCGCCGGGCACCGGCAAGACGCTGCTGGCGCGTGCGGTCGCCGGCGAGGCGGGCGTGCCGTTCTTCTCGATCTCCGGCTCTGACTTCGTCGAGATGTTCGTCGGCGTCGGCGCCTCGCGCGTGAGGGACCTGTTCGAGCAGGCCAAGCAGAACAGCCCGTGCATCATCTTCATGGACGAGATCGACGCCGTCGGGCGCCACCGCGGCGCCGGCCTCGGCGGCGGTCACGACGAGCGCGAGCAGACGCTCAACCAGTTGCTCGTCGAGATGGACGGCTTCGAGGCGAAGGACAACATCATCATGATCGCGGCCACCAACCGGCCCGACATCCTCGATCCCGCGCTGCTGCGCCCCGGGCGCTTCGACCGTCAGATCGCCGTCGACCGGCCCGATCGCAAGGGCCGCGCGAAGATCCTCGAGGTGCACACCCGCGGCAAGCCGCTGGCGAAGATCATCGACATCGACGCGCTCGCCGGGCAGACGCCTGGCTTCACCGGCGCCGACCTCTCGAACCTGATCAACGAGGCCGCGCTGCTGTCCGCCCGCACCGGCAAGCGCGAGATCGGCCAGGAAGAGCTCGAGGAGGGGATCATGCGCGTGATCGCCGGCCCCGAGAAGAAGACGCGCGTGATGAGCGAGAAAGAGCGGCTGATCACCGCCTACCACGAGATGGGCCACGCGCTCGTCGGCCACTTCCTCGAGCACGCCGACCCCGTGCACAAGATCTCCGTCATCTCCCGCGGACAGGCGCTCGGCTACACGATCTCGATGCCGCAGGAGGATCGCTTCCTGACGACGCGCGCCGAGCTCGAGGACACCATGGCGATGACGCTGGGCGGCCGCGCCGCCGAGGAGCTCGTCTTCGGCGAGATCACCACCGGCGCCTCCAACGACATCGAGAAGGTCACCGCCACGGCCAAGCAGATGGTCATGCGCTTCGGCATGAGCGAAAAGCTCGGCCCGCGCGTGTTCGGGCACGACCACGGCCAGCCGTTCCTCGGCCGCGAGTTCTCAACCGAGCCGGACTACTCCGATGAGATCGCCCGCGAGATCGACGACGAGGTGCGCCGCATCATCGAGGCCGCCCACACTCGCGCCAGGCAGATTCTGAACGAGCATCAGCACGACCTCAACAACATCTCCGAGATCCTCGTCAAGCGCGAGACGATCGAGAAGGAGGAGTTCCTCGCGCTGCTCGCCGGCAAGAGCGAAGAGGAGGTGTTCGGCATCGAGGAGGAGACCAAGCCGCAGCTGCCAGCGCCGCCCGCTCCGGTCGATCGCACCGAGCGCGAAACGCCCCGCGCGATCCCGCGCCCGGGTCTCGCCGGCGGCACCGCCGACATTCGCGCAAGCGATCAAGAGCGCCCCGAGCCTGTCTGACATCGCGCCGTACCGGCTGATGGGCGTCCTCAACGTGACGCCCGACTCGTTCTCTGACGGGGGGTCGTTCCTGGATGCCGAGGCGGCGGTCGCGCGTGCGCGCGAGATGGTCGCCGAAGGCGCGGACATCCTCGACGTCGGCGGCGAGTCGACGCGGCCTGGCGCCGAGCCGGTGTCCGCTGAGGAGGAGCTCCGCCGCGTGCTGCCTGCGCTGGAGGGGATCGCGGCCAAGGATCTCGACGCGGAGGTCTCGATCGATACCTCCAAGGCGTCGGTCGCGCGCGCCGCGATCGCCGCGGGGGCGACGATGGTCAACGACGTGAGCGCGCTGCGCGCCGATCCGGCGATGGTCGACGTCGTCGTCGACGGTGGCGTGGACTGCTGCCTGATGCACATGCTCGGCGAGCCGCGCACGATGCAGCGGCCAGGCGGGCAGGGCGCGGCGGGTGGGCTGGGTGTGGTGGGCGGGGTGGGTGGGCCTCGGTATAAAGACGTCGTCGACGAGGTCAAGGCGTTCCTCGCGGAGCGTCTGGAGTTCGCGGTGCGCGCCGGCGTGCGCGAGGAGCGCGTGCTGCTCGACCCGGGCATCGGCTTCGGCAAGACGGTCGCGCACAACCTCGAGCTGCTCGACCGGCTCGGGGAGCTGACCGCGCTCGGACGGCCCGTGCTCGTCGGCACCTCGCGCAAGAGCTTCATCGGGCGCATCGTCGCCGACGCCGCCGGCGAGAGCGAGCCCGCGCCCGTGGCGCGGCGCCTGCCCGGGACGATCGCCACGAACGTGCTCGCGCTCGAGCGCGGCGCGAGCGTGTTCCGCGTGCACGACGTCGCGGCCGTTCGCGCCGCGCTGGCGGTGGCGACTGCTACGTTGGGCGAGCGATGGACGGCCAGGGGGACGACGCAGACGAGCTAGACGACGACCGCGACCTCGACGAGGAGGGCGACGAGACGGCAGAGTCGGTGACGATCGAGATCACCGGGCTGTCGCTCTACACCCACCACGGCGTGAGCGAGGCCGAGCGCGAGGTCGGCCAGCGTCTGGTCCTCGACCTGCGCCTGGACATCGGCGAAACCGACGCCACCGTCACGGACTCGATCGAGGACACCGTCGACTACGCAGAGGTCTGCCAGCTGGTCGCGCTGATCGCCCAGCAGCGCTCGCACAGGACGCTCGAGCGCCTCTGCAGCACGATCGCCGACCGGCTGCTCGCCGACTACGAGCTCGAGGGCGTGTGGGTCAAGGCCGCCAAGCCCGAGCCGCCGATCGCGCTGAGCGTCGACGAGGTCTCGGTCGAGGTCTGGCGGGAAGCCGAGGGATGAGCACCGCCGCCTCCTTCCGCGCCGCCGTGGAGCGTCACGACGTCGACGCGGCGCGCGAGCTGCTCGCGCCCGACATCGTCTTCCACAGCCCGGTCACCTTCCATCCGTTCGTCGGTCGCGACACCGTGATGGCGCTGCTGACGCTTGTCTCACAGACGTTCGAGGACTTTCGCTACACCGACGAGCTGACCGTCGACGGCGCCCACGCGCTGATCTTCCGCGCCAGCGTCGCCGGCAAGGAGCTCGAGGGCATCGACCTGCTGCGCTTCGACCAGCACGGTCTGATCGACGACTTCACCGTGATGCTGCGACCGCTCTCCGGCCTGATCCCGTTCGCCCAGGCGATGGGCGAGAAGGTCACCGCAGCAGGCCTGGAGACGACACGCTCCTGACGAGCTCCTGACCCGTCCGCCGGGCGCCCGGCGCTGTAGCGTCCCGCGCGTGACGGCGATCGAGCAAAGAGCCGGGCTGCTGGGGCTCGGCTCCAACGTGGGCGAGCGCCGCGCGCAGCTGCAGGCCGCCGTCGACGCGCTGCCGGGGGCCGGTGTCGCGGTCCTCGCCTGCTCCTCCACGTACGACACCGATCCCGTCGGGGAGGTGACCGACCAGCCGACCTTCCTGAACGCGTGCGTGCGCATCCGGACGGCGCTCGAGCCGCTGGCGCTGCTGGACGCGGTCAAGCGCCTGGAGCGCGAGCTTGGCCGCGGCGAGGGCGCGGTCCGCCACGGACCGCGCGCGATCGACATCGACATCCTGCTGCTCGGCGACCTCGAGCTTCGCCACGAGCGCATGGTGCTGCCCCACGAGCAGCTGCTCGCCCGCCGCTTCGTCCTGGTCCCCGCGCTCGAGCTCGACTTCGAGCTGCGCGCGCCGGACGGCAGGCGCCTGGCCGACGCGCTGGCGGCGCTGGCGCTGGACGAGGGCGTGCGCTGGGCGGGAGCGCCGCTGCAGGCGCCCGGCGCCTGACGCACGCGTTTAGAACCTGTTCTCAGGCGGTGAGCGTTCCGCGCTCGCGCCAGCTGGCCAGCGCCATCAGCGCGGCCTCGTCGACGCCGTGTCCGGCCACCACGCACAGATGCCCCTCGCGCAGCCACGTGACCACGCTCGCGCCGTCGACGCTCGAGAAGCGGTAGGACGTGCCTTCGCGCTCCCGCACGATCCCGCCGCCGATCTGCGGCGCGGCGCCGGCGACGATCGCATACCCGATCCACTGCCCGTGGCCGCGGGCGTAGAAGACGGTCGTCACCTTGCGTCCCCCGAGCCGGTCGACGCGCGCCCCGGCCGCGCGCCAGCCGAAGCTGTCTTCCCAGTAGGGGAACGCGACGCCTTCGACGTCCGCCGCGAGCTCCGTCGCGTTGTGGGGATTCTGCGTCGGCGCCGGCATCGTCGGCGAGCGCAGCGTCAGCGCCACCGCGGAGCGCAGCGTCAGCGCCGAGCCGCCGCCGCCGCCGGACAGGCCTACGACGAGCGCCACCGCGATCACGGCCAGCGCCAGCGCGCCAGCGAGCCCGAGCCGCAGCGGCGCCGCCGGACGCCGAGCGGCGGGCGCCCGTTCGGCGATCAGCGCGTCGATCCGCCGGTGCAGCTCCCGCGGCGCCGGCACGTCGATCGAGCGCACCAGCTCCACGATCTCGGATTCGCTCTGTGGGGGTCGCTCGCTCATGGCGCTCCTTCGGTGAACATGACTCCGCCCGCGTTGTTCTCTTCCCGGCGTCCCTCGCGCCGCGGCGGCTCGGGGGCGAGCCGCTCGGCGACCTGCTTGCGCGCGCGGAACAGCCGCGTCGTCAGCGTCGCCTCGCGCACGTGCAGCGCCCGCGCGGCCTCCCTGTAGGACAGGCCCAGCACGTCCACCGCGACGATCGCCAGGCGGAAGTTGTCGGGCAGCTGCGCGATCGTTGCGTACACCTCCTGCGCCTCGTACGCCTGCTCCGGCCGGTTCGTGGGCCGCGGGTCGGCCGCCACCGCGTCCTCGATCGCGGCTGCCGTCACCGGACGCCGCGACGCCGTGCGCAGGCTCGTCAGGAACGTGTTGCGCAGGACGCGCATCAGGTAGTACAGCTCGTCGTCGCCGCGCAGCACGCGCGGGCGCGAGAGCACCCGCGCGAACGTCTCCTGCACGAGGTCCTCGGCGTCCTCGCGCGAGCCGCACAGCGCCCACGCGGCGCGATACAGGCGGTCGACGTGCTTGCTCAGAGATTGCGGATCGAGGGTGCGCATGAGCTCGGCGGAGCGTCTGCCACCGGCGTGGCGTCGCGCGCGTCCGCCACCGCGACTGTAGCGCCGGCGGTGCGCTACGCGCCCGCGCCCGCGCTCGCGGCAGACGGCAGCCACTGCGCCGGCAGCACGCCCGGCGGAACTTCCCCGACCATCGGCGGGAAGTAGCGCGTGAGCTCGGCGGCGGGGCGCTCGGCGATCAGCGGGCGCACGTCGCCGATGCTCATCAGGATGCGGATCGTGCTGCCGATCTGCAGGTCGGCGGCGTTCGGCCGCTCGCCGCCCAGCAGCCCCTCGGCGATCCAGCCGTCGATTCGCTCGAGCTGGCGCGGCAGCGCGGCGAGGTCCGCGCGGGCGCTGTCGTCGCGAGCCCTGTTCTTGAGCGCCATCAGCCGTGCGCTCAACGGCAGCGCGGGGCGCAGCAGGGGCCGCGGCAGCGGCAGCTTCGTCTCCGCGGCGTAGCTCTCCATCGCCGCCGGGCGGCGCATGAACGCCACGTCGATCAGCCTCCGGGGCACGCTCTGGAAGACCTCGTCGCCCCAGCGCTCGGCCTCGAGCACGCGCGCGTAGGCGGGATCGCCGGGCGCCGGCAGGAGCGGCGGCTCGGGGGCGAGCTCGTCGAGCCGGCGCATGATCCGGCGCGAGCCGACCAGGCGCTCTCCATCGATGCGCATGCCCGGCACGGTCGTGCCGCCCCACAGAAACGGACCGAGCAGAACCTCACCCGACGGCAGCAGGTCGACGCGCTTGTACGCGATCGACTTCAGCCGCAGCGCGGCCTCGACCGCCGCGCACGGGTGCGATCCGGGTAGTGCGTACAGCCTGGGTTCCTTCGCCGCCATCGCTTCGCCGAGCATAATGGTCGCCGATGCTGCTGGCTGTGGACGTTGGAAACACTCAGACCCACTTCGGGGCCTTCGAGGGCGGGCGGCTGCTCGAGCACTGGCGCTTTGCCACCGTGCGCCAGTCCACCGCCGACGAGCTCGGCGCGGCGCTGCACAACCTGCTCGAGCTGCGCGGCTACGGCTTCGGCGACCTGGACGCGTCGATCGTCTCCTCCACGGTCCCGCAGCTCGAGCCGGAGTGGACGGCGATGGCCAGCCGCTATCTCTCGCACGAGATGCACGCCGTCGGGCCGGGGACCAGGACGGGGATGGCGATCCGCTACGACAACCCGCGCGAGATCGGCGCCGACCGGCTCGTCAACGCCGTGGCGATCCGCGAGCGCTTCGGCGGCCTGGCCGTGTGCGTCGACTTCGGCACGGCGACCACGTTCGACGTCGTCTCGCGCGAGGGCGACTACGTCGGCGGCGCGCTGATGACCGGGATCGAGATCTCGCTGGAAGCGCTCTCCGAGCGGGGCGCGCGGCTGCCGAAGGTCGACCTCGCGCCGCCGCGCAGCGTGATCGGCAAGAACACGATCGACGCGATCCGCTCGGGCGTCGTGTTCGGCTACGCCGGCGCGATCGACGCCATCCTTCGTCGTGTCTACGACGAGCTCGGCGAGCGCACCGACGTGATCGCCACCGGCGGCCTCGCGGGGCTGGTCGTGCCGTTCACCGAGGAGATCGACGAGGTCGACGATCTGCTCACGCTCACCGGCCTGCGCCTGCTGCACGAGCGCAACTCCTAAGCTCATATCCGTGACCCCGCGCCTCGACGAAAGCTGGACCCTCGGCGCCCTGCGCGTGCCCAACCGCGTGCTGCTCGCGCCGCTGGCGGGCATCGGCAACTGGTTCGTGCGCCTGCAGGCCAAGCGCTACGGCGCGGGCATGGCGGTCTCGGAGATGGTCTCCTCGCACGCGATCCACCATGGCAACGAGAAGACGTGCACGGAGATGCTGCGGATCGACCCGCGCGAGCGTACGGCGGGGGTGGGCGGGCCCGTTTCGATCCAGCTGTTCGGCGAAGACCCGGCGGTGATGCGCGAGGCGGCCGCGGTGGTCGTCGCGCGCGGCGCCGACGCGATCGACATCAACATGGGCTGCCCGGTGCCGAAGGTGCGTAGGACCGGCGCCGGCGCCGCGCTGCTGGACGACCCCGACCTGGCGGTCGCCGTCGCCCGCGCGACCGTCGAGGGCGCGCGTGACGGAGCGAGCGCAGGAGACGGGATGGGGGCCGGTGGGGTGCCGGTGACGGTCAAGCTGCGCTCCGGCGTGCGACCGGGCGAGGAGAGCGGCTTCGAGCTCGCCCACCGGCTGGTCGCCGAGGCGGGCGTGGCGGCGATCGCCTTTCACCCGCGCTCGGCCGCCGTGCACCACAAGGGCACGCCCGACCACGCGCTCGCCGCGCGCCTGGTCGAGTCGCTGCCCGCGCCCGTGATCCTCACCGGCGGCATGGACGACGCGGACGCGGCGCGCGAGGCGTTCGCGAGCACCGGCGCCGCGGCGGTGATGCTCGCCCGCGGCGCGCTCGGCAACCCGTGGCTGTTCTCCGAGCTGCTCGAGGATCCCGCCTGCCAGCACGAGCGCCGTCCCACGCGCGAGCAGGTCCTGGCGGAGCTCGACTGGACGATCGAGCGCGCCGTCGAGCATCTCGGCGAGCAGCGCGCGACGCGCTACCTGCGCAAGTTCTACCCGTGGTACGTGCCGCGGCTGCAGCTCGAGCCAGCACGCGCGAAGGGGCTGCAGGAAGCGCTGCAGTCGGCCGACGCGCTCGCGCACGCGCGGGAGCTGCTGGACCTCGCCTGCCGGCCTGTGGCGACGCTCGCCTGAGCCCCGGCCGAGGGCTTTCGCGCCCCGCTATACTGCTGCGCTCGCTGACGCCCCCGGCCCCGGCGAGGACCCCGCTCGCAGCGGGTTTTTGTGTGCCAGGACCGGACCACCGACCCGGAGACCGATTCCTCACCTCACATGCCGAAGGACGTCATCCTCACACCAGAAGGCCTGCAGAAGCTCAAGGACGAGCTGGAGCTGCTGTCCACGGAGAAGCGCCGCGAGGTCGCCGAACGCATCAAGGAGGCGCGCGAATTCGGAGACATCTCCGAGAACTCCGAGTACGACGACGCCAAGAACGAGCAGGCGATGGTCGAGAGCCGCATCGCCCAGCTGCAGGAGAAGCTGCGCATGGCGACCGTCATCCAGGCGAAGGACCTGTCCACCGACGTCGTGCAGGTCGGCTCGGTGGTGCACGTCAAGGACGAGAAGACCGGCAAGTCGGTCAAGTACACGATCGTCGGCTCGGCGGAGGCCAAGCCGACCGAGCACAAGCTCTCCAACGAGTCGCCCGTCGGCCGCGCGCTGATCGGCCACAAGCGCAACGACACGGTCGCCGTGAAGGTTCCGCGCGGTCCCGCGCGCAAGCTCAAGATCACCAAGATCGACGTCGGCCTCGAGTAGGCTCGCCGCGATGAGCGGAAGCGACGAGGAGTCGGCCGCCGCGGAGCCGGGCGAGTCCGGCCGCCATGGCCTCAGCGAGCTGATCGCCGAGCGCCGCGCGAAGGCCGAGCGCGTGCGCGCGGAGGACCCCAGCGCGTTCCCGTACGCGTTCGCCGGCGCCGAGCCGATCGCCGCGATCCTGCCGCGCTACGAGCGCCTGCAGCCGGGCGAGGAAACCGACGAGCGCCACCGCGTCGCCGGGCGCATCGCCGCGCGCCGCGGCGCCGGCAGGGCGGCGTTCCTGGACCTGGTCGACCGCACCGGCAAGATCCAGCTGCACGCGCGCGTGGACGTGCTCGGCCCGGAGCGCTTCGAGCTCCTGACGACGCTCGATCTCGGCGATCTGATCGGCGTCGACGGCAGCGCCATCCGCAGCCGCCACGGCGAGGTGTCGCTGCGCGTCGAAGGCTTCCAGGTCCTCGCCAAGGCGCTGCGCCCGCCGCCCGACAAGCACCACGGCCTCTCGGACGTCGAGACGCGCTACCGCCACCGCGAGCTCGACCTCATCTCAAGCGAGGACGCGCGGCGGCTGTTCGTCGACCGCGCGCGCATCATCTCCGCCGTTCGCTCCTACCTCGACGCGAACGGGTTCGTCGAGGTCGAGACGCCCGTGCTGCAGCCGCTCTACGGCGGGGCGATGGCGCGGCCGTTCACCACCCACCACAACGCGCTCGACCGCGACCTGTACCTGCGGATCGCCACCGAGCTGTACCTCAAGCGCCTGCTCGTCGGCGGCCTCGAGCGCGTGTACGAGCTCGGCAAGGACTTCCGCAACGAGGGCATCTCGCACAAGCACAACCCCGAGTTCACGATGGTCGAGTGGTACGAGGCGTACGCCGACTACGACGTCGAGGCGCAGCGCCTGGAAGAGCTCGTGCAGGGCGCCGCCGCGGCCGCCGGCTACGCGGGCGAGCTCGACTTCTCCTCGCCGTGGGCGCGCGTCGGCTTCCTCGAGGCGATCGAGCGGCAGACGGGCATCGACGTGATGGCCCACCCGCAGGCCGAGCAGCTGGCGGCGGCGATCAAACAGCGCGGCCTGGACATGCCCACCAACGACCTCTCCTGGTCGGCGCTCGCCGACGACCTGCTCTCCAAGTACGTCGAGCCCAACCTGCGCCAGCCGACGTTCGTGCTCGACTACCCCGCCGAGATCTCGCCGCTCGCGCGCCAGCACCGCTCCAAGCCCGGCCTCGTCGAGCGCTGGGAGGCGTTCGCCGGCGGCATGGAGATCGCCAACGCGTTCAGCGAGCTGATCGACCCCGACGTGCAGCGCGAGCGCTTCGCCGCGCAGCAGCGCCTCGCCAGCGGCGGCGAGGAGGAGACCCAGCCCTACGACGAGGCGTTCGTGCAGGCGCTCGAGCAGGGGATGCCCCCGGCGGGCGGCGTCGGCCTCGGCATCGACCGCCTGGTGATGCTGCTCACCGGGCGCGAGTCGATCCGCGAGGTCGTGCTGTTCCCGGCGATGCGCGATTGAGGCGCCCGTGGATCAAGCCGCGCGCCGGCGCTGCCGATGACCCCCAATAGGGCGGGGTGGCCGGTTGGTAGACTGCTTCGCAAGGCGTCATTGGGGCCCCGAAGGTCTTGAGGCACCGTCCCAGCAGGAAGGAATCTCACCATGTTCGAGCGATTTACAGAACGGGCCCGGCAGGTGGTCGTTCTCGCGCAGGAGGAGGCGCGGACGCTCAAGCACAACTACATCGGTACCGAGCACATCCTCCTCGGGCTGCTCCGCGAGGAGGAGGGCCTTGCGGCGCGTGTGCTGGAGAGCCTGGACATCACCGTCGAGCGGGTGCGCGCGCAGGTCGTGCGGATCGTCGGCTCCGGCGAGGAGGTCACCTCCGGGCAGATTCCGTTCACGCCGCGCGCCAAGAAGGTGCTCGAGCTCGCGCTGCGCGAGGCGCTGAGCCTCGGCCACAACTACATCGGCACCGAGCACATCCTGCTGGGTCTCGTGCGCG
>Ga0181521_10000197_pt1 | contig 72396 bp, 67 predicted proteins | sample PEATcosm2014_Bin_32_FD_119764 | JGI IMG/M metagenome (GOLD analysis project Ga0181521, IMG submission 119764) | Peatland microbial communities from MTU Mesocosm Facility, Houghton, MI, USA - PEATcosm2014_Bin02_60_metaG | ecosystem: Environmental > Terrestrial > Soil > Wetlands > Peat | place... | reverse complement strand
GAGGTCATTCAAAGCCGCCGCAGCGCGTGTATTGCGAAGCCGCACATGTAGCCCATTCGTTGCACCCCGATCTGTTGGTATTGCGCTGACGCTCGGGGCGGCGACGGTGGCTCTTGGCGTTGTTCAGCTTACAATGAAGCCGAGTTTCGCCCATGCTGCTTGACGACATAATCGAACTTGCAACCGACAATCAGCAGTCGATTGCCGTCCTGCTCCGCAAGTGTCTCGTACTTGCACATCGACTTAAGAACGAGCGGCTGAAGACGTGGGCAAACAAGGAGTTGAACGGCTATGAGCATGGAGACGAACTCCCTGATTACCGCATCGCCCCGGCTCAGGCAAAGGGCCACTTCTCAGGCTGGGGCGGTTCTTCGATAAGCAACTGGCCGATTCCGTCAGCACTACTGGAACCTCAGCATCAACGGTTTGCCAAAGAAGTACGCTTAACTGAGTCCATCAGCGCCTATGAGGATATAGTTGCGCACAAGGGCACGATCTGCCTCCAATGGCCCGCCGATCTGGTGCTCTACTATCAAAACAAGATACCCAACACAAGAGATATGGGCCTCGTTGCCGCTTATCAGGAGATTCCAAGGGGTGCCGTGGTAGAACTCTTGGATGTGGTACGTACCCGCGTGCTGAATATGGCGTTGGAAATCCAATCGGAGGTCGCCGGGAAGGATGAGGATGATCTGAAGCACATGACGCCACAGGAAACCAAACAGATCGATCAGACCATCGTCAACAACATTTTCGGTGGCAATGTCTACGTCGCTGCGGGGCAGTCCAGCATGACCGCGACAACCATCCAGCAGAATATCTCAGCCGGGGATTGGGATCGCTTGGAAAAGGTGCTCCGCAGCGTAGGGATGTCCGAACCTGAACTGAGCGAACTCTCGGAGGCCGTTGACAACGACGGGAAGAAGCTTGGCGGCAGGGTAACGGGCTGGGTCAAGAAGAATGCGCATAAGGTGCTCAGCGGCGGCGTTAACGTAGCAACGTCTGTTGGGGAGGCGCTCCTGATCGAATACCTGAAGCAGTATTTCGGAATGGGCTAGCCGTCGGCCTACGACCATCGGGTCACGGAGACTCAAAAGTGACATTGGACGATTTCCGTCAATCACTTACTGCGGCCAACCCACCAGCGGGACTCACGCAAGCTCTCGCCGGACTGTGGTGGGATGCGAAAGGCGATTGGACATGTGCCCACGAATCTGCACAGCAGGACGAGGGCCCAGAGGGTTCGTGGGTGCACGCCTACGTGCATCGCAAAGAAGGCGATCAGGCCAACGCAGCCTACTGGTATGGTTAGGCAGGCAAGCCAGTTTGCGGAGAACCACTCGATGCGGAATGGCTGAACATCGTGAAGGCGCTACTCGGATAGCAACTGGGTGAAGACCGTAGCGGGTCGCGATTTTCAAGTGGCCTTTTCTTTTCGTTTCTGGTATTCTCGATTCGGCGTCAGATGACTCTCTGAGCTTCTGATGACTATTACCGGGCAGCATACGCTGCCAGAAGGACGTGCAAGATGTTGTTTCCCACCAAGGTAGTCGAGTTAAATCCCCGCGACCACGAACACATCAAACGGCTGAATGACCCAGCCGACGCTGGTTTGTTCCATCTCGAAACGTGGCTTCCATTTTCAGAAGCCGTAAAACTGGATCGCGGCAACGCGAACGTTAGACCAGCATCCGAGAGAAAGAAACCGTTCCGCGACATGGTGACCACGGTCGAAAACAGCCCATCGACCTTTCATCGGAAGAATCGTGGAATCATCTACCTCTGCGACAAATTCGAGGTAGACAACAAAAATAAAGTACTGCGGGTGACGATTCCCAACATCGACCCGAAGGACTTCGAGGACATTGAGAATGGCGAACCGAAGTTTGGAATCGCCGATGGCGGCCACACCTTCGAGGTCATCAGACAAACGATAGCGCGGGCAAATGAACTGAGTGAACGCGAGGGATGGACGGAGCCGTTCGTACGGGTTCACTTCTTGGCTGGTCAGGCATTCGAGAGCGGCGAGCTAGAGCAGCTTGTCGAAGCGCTGAACACATCTTCCCAAGTGCAGCAATTCACTCTCGACGAGTACCAGAACAAGTTCGATGAGTTGAAGGATGCTCTTCAAAAGGGCGGCTTTGACCCGAACGTCGTCGCCTTCCGTGAGAATGAGGACAAGGAATGGGATGTCCGCGACATCGTCCAGCGCCTTGCGTGCTTCTTGAAAGAACGCTGGAAGACTACGCAGCCTGCCTCGATGTACAGGTCGAAGGGCAAGGCACTTGACCTGTACACAAACGAAGCCTCGCACGAGGAATTCAAAAAACTCTACGACGTAGCCGCCGATGTCGTCACGCTGCCTGAGTACATCCAGTCGGAGTTCAGCAAGGACACGGGGAAGGGGCGCAAATTCGGCAAGCTGCGAGCAGTGAAGACGCTTAAGAAACCCCTCACGCCAGCGGGAACCCAATACACGACCGAGCATGAGATGGACTTGGCGGCATCGCTGCCGATTGCCGCTGCGTTCCGGGAGTTGTTAGAACTGAAGGGTGATCGTTACTACTGGAAGGTCGATTACAAGGAGGTCTTCAAGGTTGCTTCTGACGAACTGTACAAGACTCTCCTCAATAAGGTGAGGACAACAAAGGCGGTCAATGCGCTCGGAGCCGACACCGAATACTGGACTCAGTGCGCCAACATCGTGCTCCGTGCCAAGTACGAGGTGTTGAACAAGTAGTTGGCGCGTTTTCGAGGGGCGAAGCGACGCTTCGCCCCAATTTTTACCTGCCGCGTCCAGCGCGAACTGCAAGGCGACATCAAATCGCCACGTCAGAAACGGTGCGCATGGCTCCATGCGCTGATTGTACGACCGGCACTGCTGGGCTCGCCTTTGCCGTGCACGTCTGTGGTAGCTTCTACCCACGATGCCAATCACGCCCCGGACAGCGGGCAAGCGCCTCCGGACGCTGCGCGAGAGCCTAGGGCTCTCCATGTCGGAGGTTGAGCGACTGACCCGAGAGCTTGCCGCCGTGCGGCACAATCGAAGGCTCCGGGTGCCCAAGGGCACGCTGTCCGACATCGAAACGAAAGGCCGCACGCCCAGCATCCACTGCCTCTGCGGGCTGGCGCAGGCTTACCGCTGCGATGTCCGCAAGCTGATGGGGTTCTACGGGCTCGGGTAATCAGCCGCCCAACTCACGGGCATGACCGGGCCCCGGCTCAGTCTTCCGGCACGGTCACGTAGACCGGCCTGCCGTTGAGCTGAACGGGATAGACCTGATTGCCGTTCGGCGTGATGAACTGCCCCGCGACACGTGCCAACCTGTCGGGATCGCAGTCGAGGGGTTCGCTGATGCTGTCCAGCAGGCGGCGGGCGTCATCTTCCGGGTTGTTCATGTGTTCCTCTGTTCCCAGCGAACTACCTACGGGCCCGGCCGGCACTCGCCTCGGTGCCCCCGCCGGCCCGACCGGCGCTAGCCCCCTTCTGATGCCGAGCAGTGGTTACGCGAATGGGCCAGACACAGGGGGCACGCGGACCCCGATACCTCGCCATTGAACAGCGTCCCGGCGATGTCGTTCTAGTGCCGCATCATCAGCCCCAAGATTTCGTTGGCTTCATCGAGGCTGCCGAACCCGCAGGCGTCCGACATCTCGCCGCCGAAGACCTCCCGATAGTATTCACTCGCCATCACGGTCTCCGGTCCCGCGATGAGGGCGGCGTAAAAACAGCCCCGAGGTGTTGCAGGTTCGGGCTTGTTATGCGGCGAGTCTGGCTTTTGACTCAAGCGCGACGACCACTACAACCCTTCAGGGCTACGATATCCGCACCGAGGGAACGCTGGCTGGCGGCGCGAGAAATACGGTCGCGCCCATCGAGCAGTAGCCACTTGGACAGTAGTCATTGAGCCGTAGGTCAACTGAGATGGCGAGTCGAACGAAACTCTCGGGGCGAGGCGAAGCATTCATCGCAATCCCGCCACGCGGCCGCAGCACCGCTTGTACTTCTTCCCGGAGCCGCACGGGCACGGGTCGTTTCGACCGGTCTTGCGGGCGGTGCGGCGAGCTTTGGACGTGAGCCGCACCCAAATGCGTCTCAGAAATCCTGATTGCTCTTTCAGAACTCGCAAATAGAACCGTTGAAGGGTTATCTTCGCTTCCACGACGGGTCTATTTCCATCTGCGGCATCTCTTCTTGCAGTTGTGGGAGGCTGATCTGTGAGACGTTCCCCGGCTTCGTCGTCATCGTGTCCATGAACTTCTCAAAATCCGCTCTGCTATACCCCGTTCCTGCATAATGGAACCCGTCAGCCTTCAGTGCGAGTTCCCAGACATCAGGTGCTCCGTCTGAGAGCTTTCGAACTTTGCCTGTGCTGTCCACGATGCTTACGGCTCCATGATCACGGACAAACTTGTGCAGAGTTTCAAGAGTGATTTCCATAACCATCTCCAAGGCAGAGTAGCACGATTCTCACCCTCAAGGCACCGCCGCCCGCCCGTCGCCCCTCAGGCTGGCAGGCAGCCCCGAGTACCGCCTCTGCGGGCGGTCGTTGCGGACTGCGATGCCCAGCGCCTTCCTCTGCCCGACCAGCACCACCAGCCTCTTGCCCCGCGTGATCCCCGTGTAGATCAGGTTGCGCTGGAGCAGCATGTAATGCTGCGTGGCCAGCGGGATCACCACAGCCGGGAACTCCGACCCCTGCGATTTGTGGATCGTGACCGCGTAAGCCAGCGCGAGTTCGTCCAGTTCCCCGCAGTCGTATTTGACCAGCCGGTCATCGAAGCGGACCATGACTTGCTGCTCGACCGGATCGACCCGCTCGACGATCCCGACATCGCCGTTGAACACGTCCTTGCCGTAGTCGTTCTCGGTCTGGATGACCTTGTCGCGCATCTGGAATCGCCATCCGAACCGCTCGACGGCGGGCTCGCCGGGCCGAGCTGGATTCAAGACCCGTTGCAGGAAGCTGGGCACGTCTTGCACGCAAATGCTTGCGCGATGCAACTACCCCTCCCCCTGAGTTGGTCCGGGCGACATCCACAGGTCGAAGGGACGTCCGCCCTGCGGCGTGATCCGCAAACCCTGGAAGGTCTTCCCCTGCTCCTGTTTCTGGCCGGAACACTCGATTTGCGCCGGCCAGCGTTGCGGGTACCAGTAGGCCATGGCATTGCGATAGGCTTCATCCGCCGCCCCTTGGCGCGCATTCTCGCCGCCCTCGCCGCGCGGCTCACCGGAGGAATCCTGCGACCAGACCAGCTTCCCATCGAAGCCGTCGGCGCCGGAGGCCGGACCGAGCTGGTATTTTTCAACATACCGCCCGGTGAGGTTGTCCTCCCAGGACTCGGCCGGGCCGGCGAGCCCACTGGTGGTGAGCTTGCCCTTGCTGTAGGTGGTGTGAATCGCGTCCCAGGCATCTCCGCCCGTCGCCTGCTTCGCCTTGGTAAGGATCTCCTGAGCACACTGCGGTGCGGCTGCCGCCGGCAGGCAGGTGAGTAATCCCAAGAAGAGTCCCGCGATAACTCGGTTGCGCATCGGTGTCCCTCCCATTGCAACGATTCGTCATACCAGTTACGTAAACGGCAGGAATAAAGTTCTGAGCTGGTTGGAACTGCGGGTCAGAGCAGCCGCTCCGCGCAATGGTTGTAGTATGGACGGCCCAGAGACTTGATGACGTCTGCACAACCCGCTCCGACTTCATCGCCGCTGAAGCCGCTATGCGCCGAAGGTCTGGTCAAACGCTTCGGCGAGGTGACTGCCCTCAATGGCATAACCCTGGAGCTGAACCGCGGCGAATGCCTGGGATTGCTCGGCCCCAACGGCGCCGGCAAAAGTACGCTCATCCGCAGCGTTGTTGGACGCGTTATCCCGGACGCGGGCACGGTGACGGTCTTTGGATCGCCGGCCGGCTCCGGCGGCGCCCGTGCCGCGCTGGGGTGGGTTCCGCAAGAGCTGGCGCTTTATCCCCGGCTCACCTGCCGGGAGAATCTGGAAGCGTTTGGCCGCTATCACGGGCTGGGGGGCGCTTCCCTGCAGAGCGCCGTCGAGCGGTGCCTGGAGTGGGCGGCGCTGGTGGATCGGGCGGGAGAACGGGTCAGCAATCTCTCGGGAGGGATGAAGCGGCGCTTGAACATGGCTGCCGGCCTCATCCACGAACCCAGGCTGATGCTGATGGACGAGCCGACCGTGGGCGTCGATCCGCAATCGCGCAACCGGATTTTTGAGATGATCGAAGCCCTGCACGCGAAGGGGATGTCGATCATTTACACCACGCACTACATGGAAGAAGCGGAGCGGCTGTGCGATCGCATCGCCATTGTCGATCATGGACGCATCATCGCCCTAGGGACCAAGGATGAACTGGTCCGCAACGCATTCGCCGCGCGCAGCGAGGTCATCGCGCATTTCCGCGAGGGAGATCGCGTGGCGGAGTGGGTGGAGCAGCACGGCGGACGCTACCTCGAGGGCACGGGGCAGTTCACGCTTGAGCATCCCAGCGAGATTGCGTCTTTGCTCGATGCCGCGGCGAAAGCTGGGCATGAACTGGTGGATGTTTCACTCCGGAAGCCGAATCTGGAGTCGGTCTTCCTGCACTTGACGGGAAGGGAGCTGCGCGAGTGATCGCTTCCATCGTTCGTACCGCGCTGGTTTCGCTGCGCCGCGATCGCGGGGCGCTGGCCTTGAGCTTCATCCTGCCGGTGGCCTTCTTCACCATTTTTGCCGTCATTTTCGGCGGACGGCGCGACACCACCCCGAAAATCACGGTCATCGCCGTGGACGAAGACCACAGCCGGGCATCGCAGCGGCTGATCAAGGGCTTGGAAGCCGAAGGGTCGCTGGTAGTGCGAACGCGGCCGGCGCAGAAGAAGGGCGCCGAGCAAGCGGAGTACACGGCTCAAACCGCAGAAGCCGCGGTGAAGGCCGGAGCTGCGCCCGTCGCGCTGATCATTCCACAAGGCTTCGGGGAAAATCCCATTTCCTTCGGCGGCTCGCAGGACCATCCGGCGATACGGCTGCTGAAGGACAGCAGCGACATAGTGGCGCCGCAGATGGTGGCCGGGCTACTGCAAAAAGTCGCGATGACCTCGATGCCCGACGTCATGGCGGAGCAGGGATCTAAATACTTCGAAGAATACGCCGGCGGAATTACCCCGGAACAACGCAAGAGAATCCAGGAGAATCTTGATCAACTGCAGCGATACCAGAACGAGCAGAACCCCGGAGGCGCGAACGCTGGCCCGAGCAGCGGCAGCGGCGGCGGACTTGTTTCCATCACCACCCGCGATGTTGTCGGCGAGAACAAACGCAGCCCCATGGTGTCTTTCTACGCCGCGGCCATTGGAGTAATGTTCCTGCTGTTTACGGCCAGCAGCGCCGCCGGTTCACTGCTGGATGAGGCGGAGAGCGGAACCCTGGACCGGGTGCTGAGTTCGCACGTCACCATGACCACGTTGCTGGCGGGCAAGCTCACCTACAGTGCGCTGCTGGCCTTCGCGCAACTGGTGCTGATGTTCGTTTGGGCGTGGGCCGTTTTCAAGCTCGACTTCCTTTCCCATATCCCCGGGTTCGTGGTGATGGGTGTATGCACCGCGCTCGCGGTGGCCGCCTTCGGCATGCTGCTGGCCAGCGTCTGCAGCACCCGTGCGCAACTGGGGCCGCTATCGACGCTGGTGATCCTGATCATGTCCTCGGTGGGCGGCAGCATGTTTCCGCGATTCCTGATGCCGCAAGCGATGCAGAAGGCAGGTCTGCTGACCATCAACGCCTGGGCGATCGACGGCTTCACCAAAATCTTCTGGCGCGATGAGCCGCTCTCGCACCTGTGGCCCCAGGTGGTGGTGCTGCTCGCGGTAGCGGCGGTGCTGTTCGCCATCGCGCGCCGGCTGGCGCGACGCTGGGAGTACGCCTGATCGCGCGATGAAGGCCGCGCGGCACCGCCGGTCTCAACGTCCCGACTCCAAGGTAATCTGGCAAGGACGCCAGCAGGGTCCGACAATAGTGCATCATGCGAGGGCTGGTGCGTCTTCTTTTGCTGCCGCGAATCGTAGGCCTCGCCGCGCTATTTTGGGCGGCCACTCTGTGGGACCAAAGTGCTTTCGTCACCATCACTCCCAGCGCGGCAACCATGCTGGTGGGCGAGTCCAGGCCGTTTCGCCTGGTTGACCAGAACGGGCGCACGCAGCGCAATGTCTCCTGGACCATCTCCGATCCCGGGGCGTTGCAGGCCGACAAGGGCGACGAGTTGCTGGTGACGGCGAAACAGCCGGGCGACTTCCGCATCAGCGCACATAGCGGCAATGGAACGGCAGAAGCCACCGTCAAGGTGATGGAAGGAACCTCACTGCCGAAGGGGGCGGCGAAATGGTCCTCGCCGTCACTTGAGGGGTGCAAGCCCATGGAGATCAAGCCGGCGGTGCCCTCGGCCAGCGGCATCGACGTTTACGTAATGACCCAATGCGGAGATGGCCAATACCTGGAGGCTTATACGGCCGAGGGCATCCAAGTGTGGCGCCAGAAAGTCAGCGGTGGTTCCGGTCCCACTCCCGTGCCCAGGGCTGTCCCCAGCAACCCGTCCGCGCCTGCCAGTCCAAATCAGACGGTCGCCGAGCGACTGAACCAGAATTCGACTTCGATCTGTGACCAGGTGTCGTTGGGAACGGACCAGCACAAGATTCACGACCTGCTGGAGCGGCGAGCCGCGTGTGGCTGGTGGAAGAATCGGGTACACAATGCAAACTCTGGTTCGACGATAAGTCCCTCCTTACCAAGAAACGCAGGATTCTGACAAGCGAATAGGGTTCTGGCACTCGCCGCGATGCTTCTGGGAGTACGCCTGATCGCGTGCCTGAGCCCGAAAGGGCTATCGCGAGGGCTCGGCGATGAAGAGCTGGTCGAGCGAGCGGTCGTATTCGTAAGCCACGGTGCGCCCATCGGCTGCGACCGTGAAATTGCCGCGGAACGGGTAGAGGCCGGCGGTATCGGCGGGGCTGATCTTGCGCAACAACTTACGTTCGCCGGTGAGCACATTTAACTGGTACAACTCGGGATGGAGAGTTCGGGCCACCACTACGTACAGGTAGGCAGGGTCGGTGCTCCAGCCCGCGGGCGAGTCGTCCGCACGAAGGCCGGCCACCGGACGCGGCGGGCCGCCGGAAATCGGCGCCAGCACCAAGGTTCGCTCCGCGTTGTACGCAAGGATTTGGGCATCGTCCGGAGAAATGCCGGCCTGAACCGAGACCAGAGCGTCCGGGCTGATCGGGCGTGGATCGCCTCCGCTCAAGTCCTGCTGGAAAACTTGTGCTGGCTTGCCGGGCAGATGGGCGTTGAAGGCGACACGCTTACCGTCGTGGAACCAGGAGCCATTCCTGTCGTAGCCGTCGATACTTCCCCTGGGAAATTCGCGCGGCTGACCGGCCCCTGTCGGCAGCAGCATCCGCCTGGAGGGAGGCCCCGGAAGCAGTGCCAGCACCCATTTGCCGTCGTCCGATATGCCCTCCACCTCCCCCTTGCCCAGTTGAATGGCGGGAGAGCCGTCGAGCTTGCGCAGGTTGAGGGCGTAATCCCTGCCGGCGGCCTCCGACCAGTCGGTAAAGAGAACGGTGGCTCCGTCGCGGGAGATGATGGGATCGCCGGCAAAATCACCCCACGAGAGCTCGTGCTCCTTCCCGTCGGGAGCAAGAGCCACGACGCCGGAGCGCATGTCGTCGCGCGTGATCAGCATACGGCCATCGGGCGCCACATCCTGGATCCGCACCCGGGCCGGGGCACGCAGAATTTCACGCACCTTGCCGGAAACGGTCGCGGCATAGATGGAATACCGTCCTCCCGACGTGGTAGCGGAAAACCAGACTTCCTGGCCATCCGCGGACCAGGCCAATCCCTGCATGGATTCCCAGTTGGCGGAGACCGTGGTGGCGCGGCCCTGCAGGTCCACGACCAGCACGTCGCCACGGTCATCGCCGTCGAGCGGGTGGTGGAGAAACGCCAGGCGGCGGCCGTCACGAGAGAAGCGCAAATCACTGATGTATCCGCTGGTCCTGAACAACGGCTTGCCCGGGGGAAACTCGACTTGGCACTCACGTCCAACCATGTGCACAACCGCCAGGCCGGCGCCCTGGGGAGACCAATCGGCTTCGCGTATGTTCTCCAGAATCTCGCGCGGCCGGCCGCCCGCCATGGATAGGCTGCCCACCGTGCCCAAAGCGGAGTTCCAATCGAGGAACTTCGGCTGGGCAATCACCGCCAGCTCACCGGTGTTCGACACCGCCATCAGGATGGCGTCGGCGAGAAGCGTGCGCGAATCGGTGAGTGACTTGCGCACCGAGAAGATCTCCGGCGGCGCGCCATCCCAGGACGCGCTGTAGACCACGGTCTCCGCGTCGGGGGCAAAGCGGGCGCGGCTGATGTTTCCGCGGCGGAAGGTGAGCGCGACATAATCCAACGGCGGCGGCGCCCGCCGCGTCAGCAGCCAGGCAACCGCCGCCAGCGCCAGAACGGCGACCAGGGATGTGAGGGCAAGCAGGAGGCGCAGGTTGGGCGTCTTCCTCCGCGCTTCGGCGGTGGGCGCCTCAGGGGTCGAGGCGCTGCTGCCCATGACGGCGTCCAGGGCGTAGCCGAGGTCGCGCGCGCCCTGGAAGCGGTCGCTGGCTTCCTTTTCGAGGCAGCGGCGGACAATGCGATCGAGCGCCGGAGAAACGTGCAGGCCGCTCTGGGTGAGTTCAGGCGGATCATGCTGCAAGATCGCGGTCAGAGTATCGGCGCTGCTCTCGCCTTGGAAGGCGCGCTTGCCCGCCAGCATCTCGTACACCACTGTGCCAAAGCTGAAGATATCGGAGCGCGGGTCGATGGGCTTGCCTCGCACCTGCTCCGGCGACATGTACCCCACGGTGCCCATAACCATCCCGGCAGCGGTCTGGTTGGTGCCGAGGGTGGGACTGTCGGAGCCGGAGGCGCCTTCGAGACGCGCAAGTTTGGCGAGGCCGAAATCCAGGATCTTCACCCGGCCATCTTTGGTGAGGAAGATGTTCTCCGGCTTCATATCGCGGTGCACGACGCCCTTTTCGTGGGCGGCGGCGAGGCCTTGGGAGACCTGGAGCGCGAATTCGACGGCGCGGCGCGCCGCCAGAGGGCCCTCCTCCAGCCGCTGGCGCAAGGTCTCGCCTTCGAGCAGTTCGGAGACGATGTAGGGGGAGCCGTCGTGCGTGCCGATGTCGAACAGGGCCAGGATGTTGGGATGATTCAACGCCGCCACGGTGCGCGCTTCCAGCTCGAAGCGGTGCAGGCGGTCGCTATCGCGGGCAAACGATTCCGGCAGGATCTTAATGGCCACGTCCCGCCCCAGACGGGTGTCGCACGCTCGATAGACCTCGCCCATCCCGCCCGCGCCGAGCGCAGACCGGATCTCATAGGGCCCCAATCGTGTGCCCGAAGCTAAGCCCATCCTCGCGTGCCCTCGGAGCGAATTGTAGCTGAACTGGGTGATGTGGAAAGGAACTGCGGCGGAGCGGAAGCCATGAACCGGCTTTACGCCGCCACTTCAGGGTTCGTCGTGCACGATCTGGGCCACGCCCAGGAGCGAGGAGCTGATGGTCACCCCGGCACGGCTGGCCGCATCCAAGTGGATAGCAAAGCGGAGTTTGGCATCCTGCAAATACAACCGGATCATCCCGCCGTGCCTAAGAAACTGCTCGTCTTCGCCCACGGTGACAATGGGCAACTGCTGCGCGTGCTGCAGGAATTCCTGGGCTTTCTTTCCCGAAGCTCCCAGAAAAAGAATCTGGCAGCTCCCCATATCCGCCGGCGCGGATAGCTCGCGAATGACGACGGCACGGGAGTCCAGGACCTTGCCCCGAGTCTGCTCGCGCAAGCTCTGGGCAATGGTGGGCGCGGCCATCAGGCAGATCAGCAACGGCGGCGGAGAGGAAGGCGGCTGCGGCGCCGGCCAGCGGATGAACTTGGCAAAGTTATACAAGAAAGCCGCTTTGAGCTCGTGCTCCTCGGCTTCCTGAGCCAGTAAGTCCGGGCAAGCCCAGGTCAGCAGGAGGAGAGCGCAAATCAGGCTGGCGATGCTTCGTCCGCACGTTCCGGAAATCCGACTTGGATCAGGCTGGCCCATCGTCCACGGCTTAGTGCGCCCCGCGCTTCTCTGGAGAGGATTCCCACGCCAAACGCAGAACCACCGAACGGCGCACGTCACCATACTGGTTCGGCACCGAAAACCCGCCATTGCTGACTTCAGGGTGATGATCGGATTGCAGGTTGCGTCCCCACAGCGTTAAGGATAAGCCGTGCGCGGTCTGCCAGGTGAAGCCCAGATCCACGCGATTGGAAGTGGGCACACCAAAAACGGGTGTCGGGACGTTGTACAGGATGGTGGGCTGGGTGGCGTTGTAGTGGTAGAGAGCGGAATCCAGTTTAAGGTCTTTCGTCAAGTCGACGCGGGACTGGATGCTGAACTGATGGCGGGGCGAGGTGGTGGTGGCTACCCGGCTGCCACGCAGTTCGGTGATTCCAGTTGAAATCTGCCAGCGCGCCAGCGGTGCCCACTTGGCGCTCAACTCGGCGCCGTGCGTCTGCGCCCCTCCGCTGTTCATCATGGCGAAAGGAACCACTCCGTAGGACCCGTTGGGATCGAAATACGGTATCCCGGGAGGTCCCAGGCCGATAAGCTTCTGGTAGTCGTTATAGTAAGTGGCAACATCGAAGGAAAGCGTTCTCCGGGGCTGATAGCGATACCCAACTTCCTAAGCGCGCAGCACTTCCGATTGCAGATGCGGATTGCTGAACATGGTGAGGAAGGTTGGGACCCCCCCCGGGAACCACGCCGAACTTGATGTCCAAATCGCTCTGGTACTGGGAGGGAGTGCGGACGGCCCGGGAAACCGCGCCCCAGATGCTCTGCGCCCTGGTGGGAGTCCAGACCGCGCGGATTTGTGGCTGTATTTCGAAACCGGTGTAGGAATTGTGCTCGAGTTTGGCGCCGGCGGTCAGCCGCAGACGGTCGGGAACCACCGCGACTTCATACTGCGCGAAGCCGCTTTCCACATAATCGCGCCGTGGCGACTGGCTGAAATACCAGCCGAAGCCGTGGGTGGGCACGTCGGCGGTGCTGTTAAAGCTAGCGCCCCACACCAGGGAATGGCGCGAGCTAAACGCGTAGGTGTGCTGCCACTCCAGGTCGCAGGTGTTGCGGTCGTCGCCGGCAAAACGGTCGTTGCGAACGTCCCAGGAACAGTTGGCCAGAACCTGGCTGCTGGAGTGGTCAGAGAACTTGTGGTCCCATCGTCCCAGCGCGTATCCGCCCTTCACCGGGTAAGCCTGGCGGAGGGAAACCAGGTAGGGCGGCGCCGGGCCGTCGATGGTGCTGGTGATGTCGCGTATGCGGCCGTCGTAACCCGATCCTTCCACCATGAGCGTGTCGCGCGGCGAAAGCTTGGCGTCCACCCGCATTCCGCCCTGGGAAAGTCCCCAGGCGTCGTAGAGTTCGTTGCCAGAGGCGTCCACGAAGGTTGGTCCCGATTGCTCCGCCCGAAGAGGCGGTAGGAAAGCTGCTCGCCCAGCTTGCCGCCATACCACGCGCTGGCGGTATAGCCGTCGTCATTCTCGCTGGAGACCACCACTGCCGTCCCTTGAGTCTGCTCCGCACTCTTGGTGATGACATTGATCACACCATTGACCGCGTTCGCGCCCCACAGGGTGCCGCCCGGACCGCGGATCACCTCGATGCGCTCCACGTTCTCCGGAGGGAGGTCCTGCACATCCCAGAATACGCCTCCGAACAGCGGGCTGTAGACGCTGCGGCCGTCGATCAGGACCAGCATCTTGTTGTTATTCATGTCGCTGAAGCCGCGTGCGCTGATCGCCCAGGTGTGCGCGTTGGATTGCGCGACGTAAAGCCCGGGCACCATGCGCAGCACCTCCGGCAGGCTGCTGAACCCGCTGCGGCGGATGTCCTCAGCGGTGATCACGAAAATGGCCGCCGGGGCGCCGGAGAGTTTTTCTGACTTCTTGCAGGCGGAACTCACGGTAATGTTCAGAAGTTGCTCAAGCGGTAGGTCGGCGAGATCGGTGGCTCGCGGAGACTCCGCATCCCCGGCTGCCGCTCGACCGGAGGGAACCTGGTCCTGCGCGAAGGCAGGGGGCCCGTGAGAAACAAACCACGACACCATAAATCCGTAGAGTAGGAAGAATCTTGCCCGCTTTTTCATACGCCTGGGAACCTCGCTCCCACATCAATCGGGCCACATCGCCGACGGAGTGTTTTCAATCGAAGCAGCCCATCCGTGGGGACGAAAACTTCCCTGCTTCTCTTCTTATATCGACCGTGTGGAGACCGGACTTTAGAGCGGCTCAGGGCAGAAATCCTGACGGGGCTTCGAGTTAACGGGAATCTGCTGGGGTGGGGCAGGCGCAGGTCATTTTCAAAGCGGCGCCGGGAGCGGCTTCAGTGGGACAACTGGGGAACCGCGACCTGGCCGCCCGCCAGCAGCTCTTCGAAGGCGTGCGCATCCACCGGCCGGGAGAAGAAGTAGCCTTGGGCGTAGTCGCAGCCCAGGTCCTTGAGGAATCGCACCTGCCCGGCCGTCTCCGTGCCCTCGGCCACCACCTTCATGCCGAGTTGCTGTCCCAGCATGACGATGACGCGCACGATCTCGCGCTTGTCGGGGTCGTCGTCCATGTCGGAGATGAAGCTGCGGTCGATCTTCAGTGTGTCCAGGGGAAGCCCTTGCAGGCGGCTGAGCGAGGAGTACCCGGTGCCGAAATCGTCGATGCTCAGGCGGATGCCCAGCTCCTTGAGCCGGGCCAGGACCTGGGCGGCGTTTTCGGCGTCGGCCATGGCCACGGTCTCGCGGATCTCCAGTTGCAGGTGGCGGGGACTCATGGCGGTCTGCTGCAGGGTCTGGCGGATGCTGCTGACCAGGTCTTCCTGCACCAGCTCCTTGGAAGTGATGTTGGCGGTGACGGTGAGCGCGGGTTCGGAGGGATAGCGCGATTGCCAGATGCGTCCCTGCTGGCAGATCTCGCGCAGCAGCCAGCGGTTCATAGGGACGATCAGTCCGGTCTCCTCGGCGAGGTCGATGAAATCGTTGGGCGGGACCACACCTCGCTCAGGATGCTGCCAGCGAATCAGCGCCTCGAAGCCGGTGATGCGGCCTGTCTCCAGTTGCACGATGGGCTGGTAGTGGACCAGGAACTCGCCGCGAGCGACGGCGGCGCGCAACTCGCGCTCCATCCGCAGACGGTTCACCGCCCGGGCGTGCATTTCCCCGTCGAACACCTCGCAGCGGGCTTTCCCCGCCGTCTTGGCGCGGCACATGGCGATATCGGCGTCGCGCAGCAGGTCCTCGGCCCGGTCACGGTCGGTCGAACTCATCACGATGCCGATGCTGGCGGAGGAGAACACTTCCTGGCCATTGAAGGCGAAGGGAGCCGCGACCGCTTCCTGGATGCGGTTGGCCACGCGAATGGCGTCACTGGGATCCTTGATGTCGTCCAGCAGCACGCCAAATTCGTCGCCGCCCAGCCGGGCCAGGCTGTCGTCGCCATGCGGCATCAGGGCCAGGCGGGCCACCGCCTGGTGGCGGCGCAGCGAGGACGCCAGCCGGCTGGACAGTTCCACGATCACCGCGTCGCCGGCGGCATAGCCGAAGCTGTCGTTGAACTTCTTGAAATCGTCCACGTCGATGAAGAGCAGGGCGAACTTGTACTCCGGGTGGCGCATGGAGTGGATGAAGGCACGCTGCACCCGGTCCAGGAACAGAGAGCGGTTGGGCAGGCCGGTCAGCGCGTCATGGAAGTTCCGATAGAGCAGCTTTTCCTCGGCGTGCTTGCGGGCGGTTATGTCGCGGTTGACGATGACCATCTTCTCTGCCTTGCCGGTCTTGTCGAGGATGGTGCTGGCGGAGGACTCCAGCACCCGCCAGCTCCCGTCCTTGTGGCGGATGCGGTATTCGAGGGTGCGGCCTTCGCCGGTGCGGCGGGCGTGCTCCGCGGCTTCGATCACGCGATGGCGGTCGTCGGGGTGGATCTGTTCAAAAGAGGAGGTCGTGCTCAGTTCCTCGGCCGAATAACCCAGGACCTTCTCATAGGCCGGGCTGTTGTAGAGGCGGTTGCCGTCCATGTCGACCAGGGCGATCATGTCGCCGGCGTTCTCGCTCACCAGGCGGAACAGTTCGTCGCGCTCGTTCAGCCGGCGCCGCATGCCGGAGATCAGGTGCTGCTGGTAAAGGGTGTAGATATCGAACAGCAGGACGGCGCCCACCAACCCGCGCGCTGCTAGCCTCAGGTTGAAGGCATAAAAAGGATCGACTTGCGCATGCAGCAGCGGCAGCAGGAAGGAGCCAATGCCGGCCGTCAACAACAGCGTAACCAGCACCGCCAGCGACCACAGCCACCATTCTCGGCGCTCCGCCTGGCGCAGACGAGTGTGGACCGGCTCGCCCGGTTTCGTGGCGCTGTTGGGCATGCGAACCCTAGCGTAAGCCCAAAGGTAATCATCCCCAACTAACGGAAGTACATGGTCGGAGGACGCCGGCAGGTTACCCGGCGGATGACTCAATCTGCTTATCTGCGATCCCGGCGTCGCGCATCCACCGCCACGTCAACAGGCCTGCGGCCACCATCGCGATGACCAGCACTCCGATCAGAATCGACCAGCCCAGGTAGCGCTCAGGATGGCGGACCAGCAGGACGAAGTGGCGTCCGTAGTGTTCCGCGGCCCAGGCCAGCAGGCTGTAGCGGAGGGCGCGTCCCGCCGCCACCGCGATCAGGTACCGCCGCGGGGGATAATTCAAAATGCCGGCCGCCGCGAAGACTATAGTCGCCGGGAACGGTGGAGGAACCAGGGTGGCGACGATCAGGGTGCCGCCGCCCCACTGGCGGACGAAGTCGAGCAGGCGGTGCACTCGGCTCTTGCCCAACTTGCGCGTCAGGTAAGCCTCACCGGCTTTGCGCGCGATGGAATAGGTGATGAAGGACCCGATCAGCCCTCCGGCGGTGGCGATGATCGCATAGAAATACCAGGGCTCGCGGTGCCGCGCCGCCAGGATGGCGGTCAGCAGGTCGAGGCCGCCGAAAGTCGGAACGGGTGAGCCATCGAGGATGGCCACCGCGAACAGGCCGAAGGCACCCATATGCCGGAGCGTGACTTGCCATCCGGTGGGACGCGGAGCGCGCCGTGCTGCCTGCCACAGCAAGCTAGCCAGCGGCCGCCAGGACGGAGGAATGTGCCATTGAGTCATTGACTCATTGAATCATGGCGCGTGGCGCGACGGTTTTCAATGGCACAATGACCCCATGACACAATAGCTCAATTTCCGAAACCTCACTGCCCGGCAGGTTTCTCCGACTTCTTGGGCGCAGCCGGCGGCGCCTTGGCCGGCTTGGGCTTCCAGAAATCCGGATCGGCCTTCACCCATGCCTCCGAGGGATAGCTCATGCGCGGGTTGAACTGGAACAACTGGGTCGAGGTGGAAGCGATCGCTGAAGCTTCCAGCTCACGGAGCTTCTTCATGCCCTCTTCGCCCATGTTGGCGGCGAATTCCTTGCTCAGTCCGAAGCCTTTATCGACTTCCGCCAGAGATTTCCGCGGAATGATAATGGCGTAGCTCTCATCCTCGCCCCCAAAAACCGCGTTGAACGCTGCCCAGTGCACGTCGGGGATTTTCTCGTACGCCGCCTTGACCAGCTTAACGGCCTCCTCCCATTCGTGGTGATGTCCCGGGCGTACGTGATAAACCGCGATTTCGAAATAGCGCATGTGCGCGATATCAACCTTCGCACGCAGGCTGTACTTTTCGTTCAACGCGAACACCAGCCCCTCCGACTCGCTCAGCAGCTCGCCATCGACCAGGCCGGCGTGGTCCAGCTCGGCGGCCAGCTTGGCATCCTTTTGGGTGGCGAGGTTGTCCTTCTCCCACGCTTCGAACGAATCGTAGCCGATAAAAAACAACGAACGCGGTTTGCCGGAGAGAGAATCCATTGCAAAGTAGTGGGTCGGCCACTTGGCGTGCGCATATGCCTGCACAAAAGCGCTTTCCGTTCTCTCGTGCGTCGTGCCGCTCTTGCCGGGCTTCAGGACTTCGCGAAAGACCACCAAAACCGGTGGCGGTCCCATCATCCCGTCAGACATCTCCTGGGCCGCCGCCACTCCCGCTACGCCCAGCAGCAGCGCGAACGTTAATCCCCATCCCATGGTTTTTTTCATGGAAGCCTGCCTCCAAATTATTTTCTTGAGCGGGCGGAGACTAACGGAGAGCCCCGCCTGAAGTCAAGCGGGGCCCCGGATTGGGTCATTGATTCATTGAATCATTGTTTCATTGAGCCGGCCGGCAGCGAGATCGTCTTGGCCTGATCCCGCAGCTTGAACTTCTGCAGCTTGCCGGTGGAGGTCTTGGGCAGAGGTCCAAAGACCACGGTCTTGGGCGCCTTGAAGTGCGCCAGGTGCTGGCGGCAGAAGTCGATGATCTCCTGCTCGGTCACCGCCGCGCCTTCTTTCAGCGTGATGAAGGCGCACGGGATCTCGCCCCACTTTTCATCGGGACGCGCCACCACCCCGGCCTCCAGCACCGCCGGATGCCGGTAGAGGACCGACTCCACCTCGATGGTCGAAATGTTCTCGCCGCCGGAGATGATGATGTCCTTGGAGCGGTCCTTGATCTCGATGTAGCCGTTGGGATGCCAGACGCCCAGGTCGCCGGTGTGGAACCAGCCGCCCGCGAACGCCTCGCGCGTGGCCTTGGCGTTCTTCAGGTAGCCGCTCATGACGGTGTTGCCGCGCATGAAGATCTCGCCCATGGTGGCGCCGTCTTTGCGCATGGGCTGCAGAGTCTCAGGGTGGGCAATCATCAGGCCTTCCAGGGTGACATACGCCACGCCCTGCCGCGACTTGTACACCGCCTGCTCGGTGATCGGCAGCGCGTCCCATTCGTCATGCCAGGCGCAGACCGTGACCGGCCCGTAGACCTCGGTGAGGCCGTACACGTGTGTGACCTGGAAGCCGAGCTTCTGCATCTTCTCGATGACGGCGGCGGGCGGAGCGGCGCCGGCGGTCATCACCTGCACGGGCTGCGGCGGTTTGCGGCGGACGTCGTCGGGCGCGTTCACCAGCATGCCCATCACGATGGGCGCGCCGCACATGTGGGTGACGCCGTGGTCGGCGAAGGCGTCGTACATCCCCTTCGGCGTGACCGCGCGCAGGCAGACGTGCGTGCCAGCCATCGCCGTCACCGTCCATGGAAAGCACCAGCCGTTGCAGTGGAACATGGGCAGCGTCCACAGGTACGTGGGAAAGTGCGGCATGGCCCAGGTGAGTATGTTGCCGATGGCGTTCAGATAAGCCCCGCGGTGGTGATAGACCACGCCCTTGGGATTGCCAGTGGTGCCGGAAGTGTAGTTCAGCGCGATGGCCTGCCATTCGTCGGCGGGAAACTCCCAGGCGTAGTTGGGATCGCCCTCGGCGAGGAACTGCTCGTAGGCCAGTTCGCCGAGCGGTTCGCCGTTCTTGCCGAGCGGGTCGTCGATGTCGATGACTATCGGCTTTTTCTGCACCATGCTGAGAGCTTTGCCGATCACCGGCGCGAACTCGCGGTCGGTGATGAGCAGCTTGCTTTCACTGTGCTGGAGCATGAAGGCGATGGCGTCGGCGTCGAGGCGTATGTTGAGCGCGTTGAGCACGGCGCCGGTCATGGCAATGCCGAAGTGGCATTCCAGCGTCTCGGGGATGTTGGGACCCATGAGCGAGACGGTATCGCCCAGGCCGATGCCGCGCCGCTTGAGCGCCGAAGCCAGCCGCACACAGCGCTCGTAAGTCTCCTTCCAGGTGCGCTTCAGGCTGCCGTGGATCACCGCGGTGCGCTCCGGATACACCTCGGCCGTGCGCCGGATGAAGGTCAGCGGCGTGAGCGGCACGTAGTTGGCCGCGTTCTGGTCGAGATCGAGCTGGTAGGGATTCGGGCTAGGCATGGGGTTCTCCGTCACGTCGGGTAAGTGCAGGATTGTATGACAGCAGGGGTAACGTGTGTACAGTGATGGGAGCAAGCGGTAGTGGGTCAGTTTGGAAGTGACCTACCGTTACTCCCAAAATCAGCTGAGCTCGAGGCGGCCGGAATGGCCTCATTCAGCAACGTGAACAAGGCGTCGGACAACTTTTCGTACCGACCCTGTTCCTCGCCCTCGAATCCCATATCGTTCCACGACCCCATACCACCGAATACCCAAGCGGCCTGGCACGCAGCCAGCACTTGCTGTGCCCACAGACTGAGCAGTTTTTCGGGAGCCAAGTCCTTGTGATACACGAGCGCGAATGGGTCGTCGGCTAACAGACACTCAACTGCCTTCCTAAAGCAACCACCAAAGCTGTCAATGTGGTGCTGTTCGCAGAAAGCGAGTGCATAGGAAAGGGTTTGCCTCAAATCTGGGATAATTATCGCCAGGGATCGCAGTGTAGGCAGCACGAGATCGACATTCTCATTGACCAGGCCGTAGCGTACCCTCCAAATGCGTTGATCGGGCGCTTTTCGATTACCGACCTCCCAGTTCACCTCCCAAACATCCATTCGCCGATCGTTGGTTACATTCAATCGCCAGCGGCCCCCGCCACCCACGAAGCCCGCTGACATGCGGTCAGAAATCCCAGGATCCTCGATTCGCTGGTGCGAGATGACAGCCCTTCTCCCTGATCGCGCCTCACGGCTTAGCCACTCGTCCGGTGTCTGCGCCGCAATCTCCCAGTCTGTACTCCGGCCAAACCAGGCGTGTCGTCGACGAACGAAGTGGATTTCTTCGCAAAACTTGCAAGTTGAGTTCGACGGGAACAACGAATTGGAGCGCAACCCGCGGACCCGACCGTTAAAATGGCAAGCGAGCGCGACGAGTTGGGCTGTTGGCCCGGTCATTCGGCGTAGCTTACCTCAACTCAGCTCAATCGGATGGGTTTCCCGCCGGAATCCGTGATCGCAATTGGTGATCGGAGTCCATCCGGAACGCTCAAACCGGCCCACTACCGAGCCAGCGATAGTCGGGGAGAAGACGACATGCCGCAGCAGCGCACGTGGAAAGTCGGCGACTCAGTCCAGTTAACCAAGACATTCGGCGATGCGGAAATCGAGAAGTTCGCTGAACTCACCGGAGACCGCAATCCCCTGCACATGGACGAGGCCTTCGCGGCGAGGACGCGGTTCAAGCGCCGCATCGCGCAAGGCATCCTGAGCGCGTCGCTGATCTCCACCTGCGTGGGCATGCACTTGCCCGGCACCGGCGCGATCTACCTGGATCAGACGCTGCGCTTCGTCAAGCCCGTGTACGTGGGCGACACCGTGACTTTGACCGCAACGGTCAGCCACATCCGCCACACCCGCGAGGACAAGCCCCTGCTGACGCTGGCCACCATCTGGACCAACCAGCACGGCCAGAAGGTGATCGAGGGCGAAGCGCACGTCATGCTGATGGCGCCGGCAGAATTCGGCGGCTGAGGCGACACGGTGCAACCATTCGTGTGTAATCCGCTCCAGCATCCCGTGGTGTGTCCGCTTTTCCGCTTCGGAGAGAGAAGAAATTGCGCCGCAGCTTCTCACGTTTTCATCTCTTTAAGAGAATGCGACGTCTGTTCTGCTCTTCAGCAGCAGTGCCGGTTGCGCCGCCGCGCGCGTGTTGATAGTATGACCGACAATCCGCCGGACGGGGGTCCGCGGGGCACTCGTTCAATTCAATCTTCCGACAAGAGGGTAGACGATGGGGCTTGCGCTCCTGTTCATCATCTGGCTGATCACTCTCTCCAGCACCTATTATTTTGTGATCCAGAAATGGGCGCCGCTACCGGTGGCCTCGGCGAACGGCGTGTTGATCGACCACCATTTCACCTGGACCTACATCCTGATGGGGATCGTCTTCCTGGCCGCGCAGTTGGGGCTCGGCTACCTGGTGTGGAGGTATCGTGACCGCGGCCAGAAGGTGCAATACAGCCACGGCAACACCACCATGGAGGTCACCTGGACGCTGCTCACCGCCGTCCTCTTCATGGGGCTGAACCTCTCGGGCGAGAAGATCTGGGCGGAGGCGCGCTTCCAGGGAGCTGCACCAGGAGCGGTGCAGGTGGAGGTGAGCGGCCTGCAGTTTGCCTGGTACTTCCGCTATCCCGGGCCGGACGGCAAGCTGGGCCACACCAAGCCGGAGCTGGAGGATGCCTCGGTGGGCAATCCCGTGGGCATTGATCCCGACGACCCCGCCGGCAAGGACGACGTGGTCACTGGCACCATGTACCTGCCGGTCGACCGCGAAGCCGAGTTGGTGCTGCGCTCGCAGGACGTGATCCACAGCTTCTTCGTCCCCGCCATGCGCTTCAAGCAGGATGCCGTGCCCGGCCTGATGATCCACATGCACTTCACCCCCACCAAGCTCGGCGATTACGAGATCGCCTGCGCCGAACTCTGCGGCCTGGGGCACTACAAGATGCACGGCATGTTGAAGGTGGTCAGCCAGGCCGATTACGACACGTGGCTGGCCGGCAAGGTGGCGGAAAAACTGGCGCAGTAATCCCGTGAAAATATTGACCAGCTATCTCGCAAACGGATTTTCGGAAGGGCACGGCGTTAGCCGGGCCGCACACCCGTCTACTGAATTTGTCATCCCGAGCAGCGCGAGGAAGCGGTGCGACCGAGCCCGCTGCGAGGGATCTGCAGTTCGTAATAAGGACACAAATGCAGATCCCTCGCGTCGCGCTCCCTCACTCCGTTCAGTCGCGCTCGCTCGGGATGACAATCATGGGGGGTATCATTCGGAGCGGCTGAAGCCGCGCCCCTCCGAAACCGATCTACAAGACCGCTTATCATCCATCATCCCGGAGAGCAAAACTCGATGAGTGAGCAACACGCGCACGCAGCGCCTACAGGCTTTATCCGCAAGTATGTCTTCAGCCTCGATCACAAGGTGATCGGCCTCCAGTACTACTTCCTGGCGCTGGTGGCGGTGTTCGTGGGCATGTTCCTGTCGCTGTTCATGCGCATCCACCTGGTGTGGCCGGAGGCCAATCTGCCGTGGTTCGGGCACATCAAGCCGGAGCAGTACCTGACGCTGCTCACCATGCACGGCACCATCATGGTGTTCTTCGTGCTGACCACGGCGCCGCAGAGCGGCTTCGGCAATTACTTCCTGCCCATCCAGATCGGGGCGCCGGACATGGCCTTCCCCACCCTGAACATGCTTTCGTTCTGGACCACGTTCGTGTCGTTCATGGTGATGCTTGCCGCGTTCTTCGTGGAAGGCGGAGCGCCGCTGGCGGGCTGGACCAATTACGTCACGCTGAGCGCCATCCCTTCGGCCGGTCCCGGCCTGGGATTGGGCGAAGACCTGTGGATCATCAGCATCGCGATCTTCTGCGTGGCTTCGCTGATGGGCGCGCTGAATTTCATCACCACCACGCTCGACCTGCGGGCGCGCGGTATGTCGCTGTTCCGCATGCCGCTCACCTGCTGGGCGTGGTTCGTCACCGCCATGCTCGGACTGCTGGCCTTCGGCGTGCTGCTGGCCGGCGGCATCCTCTTGCTGCTCGACCGCAACGTGGGCACCAGCTTCTTCGTGCCCGGCGGCCTGAACGTCAGCGGCAACCTCAGCTTCCCGCCCGGAGGCTTGAATCCCGGCGGACACCCCATCACCCACACCGGCGGCTCGCCGCTCTTGTGGCAGCACCTGTTCTGGTTCTTCGGACACCCGGAGGTGTACATCGCCATCCTGCCGGGCATGGGCGTGGCTTCGCAGTTGCTGTCAACGTTCTCGCGCAAGCCCATCTTCGGCTACAAGGCGATGGTGTATGCCATCCTGTCCATCGGCATGCTCGGCTTCCTGGTGTGGGGCCACCACATGTTCATGAGCGGCATGAGCCCCTACTCGGCCTTCGCCTTCTCAGTGATGACCATGGCCATCGGCGTACCATCCGCGATCAAGACCTTCAACTGGCTGGGCACGCTCTGGGGCGGACGCATACGCTTCGCTACCCCCATGCTGTTTGCCATCGGCTTCGTTTCGCTGTTCGTTTCCGGCGGACTAAGCGGGCCGTTCCTGGCGCAGCCGGTGCTGGACATCCCGCTGCACGATACCGCCTTCGTCGTCGCGCATTTCCACCTGATCATGGGCGTGGCCGCCATCTTCGGCATCTTCGCCGGGACCTACTACTGGTTTCCCAAGATGTTTGGGCGGATGATGAACGAGACTCTGGGCAAAATTCACTTCTTCATAACTCTGGCCGGCACCTATGCCGTGTTCATGCCCATGCACTACCTGGGAATGGCCGGACAGCCGCGGCGCTACTCGCAGTTCACCGAACTGCAGTACTTGCAGCACCTTATCCCGTTGAACCAGTTCATTTCGATCGCAGCATTCATCACCATCGCCGGGCAGTTTGTCTTCGTGTTCAACCTGTTCTGGAGCATGAAGAAGGGCAAGAAAGCGGAGATCAACCCGTGGGAAGCCACCACGCTGGAGTGGACGGTGCCCTCGCCGCCGCCGCATGACAACTTTGGCGGCGTGACGCCCGTGGTGAATCATGGACCGTACGAATACAGCGTGCCCGGCGCGGCCAAGGACTACATCATGCAGACCGATCCGGCGACGGTGACCGCGCACTAGGGCACGTATGGCTACGACTTTGAGTCCGGTAGCAGTCGACGAGCCGAAGCTAGGCGGGCGCGGACCGACCATCGCTCCGCCGCCGTGCGATGGCGGCTGGGGAGGCGGACGTCCCGACGAGCATCGCGACCGCCTGCGCCGCTACCGCATCGGCATGTTCTTCGCCCTGACCGCGGTGGTGATGCTGTTCGTTTCCTTCACCAGCGCTTACATCGTCCGCCAGGGGGTGGGCACGTGGAGCGATGCTTCCGCCCGCTACGTCACCGACTGGCAGCCCATCAGCCTGCCGCCCATTCTTTGGATCAACACGGTCATCCTGCTGCTCTCGAGCTTCACGCTGGCGATGGCGCAGCGCACGCTCTCGCGCAAGCTTAAAGCTGCGCCCCGTGGCGGAACATTGACCATGCCGGAGCCGATGCTGATCGTTGACGGTCAGCGCTCCATCCCGTGGCTGGGGATCACCGTGATTCTGGGCGCGGGCTTCCTGGTCGGGCAACTGCTCGCATGGGAACAACTTCGGCACCTGGGGATCTTCGTCAGCACCAATCCCAGCAGCTCGTTCTTCTATGTGCTGACGGGCGCCCACGGCCTTCACCTGCTGGGCGGAGTTCTTGCGCTCGGCTACGCCGGCCTGACCTCCCTGCTGCGCAAGCCGCTCGCGACCCGCTTCCTGGTGGTGGACGTAACGGCTCTCTATTGGCACTTCATGGATTTCTTGTGGATCTACATATTTGCCCTGCTGCACTTCGCGCGCTGAGCGCGCTGGAGGACTTGATTCGATGGCGGATGTAGCGATGCATCACCCGGCGGTAGAAGCGTTTGAACCGCCGCTGTTCCGCACCAACTCCAAGAAGCTGGGCATGTGGCTGTTCATCATGTCCGACTCGCTCACCTTCGGGGCGCTGTTGTTCGCCTACAGCTACGGGCGCATCTCGAATCCGGCGTGGCCGATGCCCTTCGGTTCGCCGAGCATCATGCGCGCCAGCATCATGACCTTCTTCCTGCTGTCGAGCTCGCTGACCATGGTGCTGGGGGTGGCGGCGGCGGGCCAGGGACGGATGTCGGCGGCGGTGCGCTGGCTGCTGGCAACCATGCTCTTGGGCACGGGATTCATCGTGCTGCACGCAGCGGAGTGGACTGGGCTGATCCACGAAGGCCTGACGCCGTTCAAGAATCCGTGGGCGGCGGGCGTGCCCCAGTTCGGTGGGACATTCTTCACGCTGACCGGCATGCACATGCTGCACGTCACACTGGGCGTCATTTATCTGGGGGTGGTGGCGCTGCGCAAGAAGTGGATCCCCATCCTGCTGGTGCTGTGGCTGCTGGCCTGGCTGCTGACGCCAGCCTCGAGCCCGTTCCACTACGGGGCGCACGTACTGCTCTTGGGAGCAATCGTCGCTAGCATGATCCTTTACTTTAAACCTAAGCAGTATGACGCTGTGGATATTGAAGTTAGCGGCCTGTACTGGCACTTCGTGGACCTGGTGTGGATGTTCATCTTCCCGCTGGTGTACCTGATGTCGACCCGCATCACATAGGAGGAATGATGGCGCACGGAACGCCGACGGCAACTGCGGAAGCCCACCAGCCCAAGGCCGGACAGTTCTTCTGGGTATGGGGCGGGCTGCTGATCCTGACCGCGATCGAGGTTTATCTCGGCTACCAGAACATGCAGCCTCTGAAGATGCTCTTCATCCTGCTGGGGCTTTCGATCATCAAGTCGGCGCTCATCATCCTTTACTTCATGCACATGAAGTTCGAGATTCGCAGCATGCGCTACGTGCTGATGACCGCCCTGATCGTCTGCCTGTGCCTGATGACCGTCTTTTTCGCCGATGCCGCGCGCATCATCTCCCTGGGGGTACGCTGATGAAGCTCCGCCTGGCATCGCTCGCGCTGCTGCTGGCCCTATGCGCCGTCCCGGCCTTCGGGCAGGGCTGCGCCATGTGCTACTCGAGCGCCGCCGGCGCCGGCGAGAAGTCGCAGAAGGCCCTCAACCGCGCCGTGCTGGTGCTGTTGGTCCCGGCGGTGACCATGCTGGCGGGATTCGTGGGCATCGCATTCGTATATCGCCGCGAGCGCGAGGAGTAACGCCGGCGTCCCGCCGGCTGTCGCGAGGGCATCTTGCCCTCGCTCTCTGTGGCAGGTTCTCTTCTCGCCGCTTATAATGAATGATTCCACAGCGCATGATCCCCGCGCTGTGGCGGTCCCTTGGAGATGTCCACGGAAAGCATTGTTGTACGCGGCGCCCGCGTTCATAACCTCAAGAACATCGACTTCGACATTCCCCACAACACCATGACGGTGGTGACGGGTGTGTCGGGATCGGGCAAGTCCTCGCTCGCCTTCGACACCATCTACGCCGAGGGGCAGCGCCGCTACGTGGAGTCGCTCTCCGCCTATGCCCGGCAGTTTCTGGAGCGCATCGAGAAGCCGGATGTGGACCTGATCGACGGCATCGCTCCGGCCATCGCCATCCGGCAGAAGAATTCCACGCGTAACCCGCGCTCCACCGTCGCCACTGCCACCGAAATCTACGACTACCTGCGCCTGCTGTTCGCGCGGGTGGGCACGAGCTACTGCGTGCAGTGTGGCGCCGAAGTGAAGAAGGATACGGTGGACGAAGTCGCCGACGCTATCCTGGCGCTCGGTGAGGGCACGCGAATCCAGGTCTTCTTCCCGCTGCATACCGCACCGGCGCGCCCCGCGCAGCCCGAAGCCAAAGGCCGCGGCAAAAAGAAGAAGTCCGACGAAGTCCCGCAACAGGAACTGCTGAAGGCGCGGCTGTTCGAGTTGCGCAAGCGCGGCTTCGGCCGGCTCTACCAGAATTCGCAGGTGTTCGAGTTCTCGACGCCGGAATCGCTATTGGACATTAACTTCGGCGAGCCGGTGTTCGTGCTGGTGGACCGCATCAGCGTTTCCGCCGAGGCGCGCTCCCGCATCGTGGACGCTATCGAAACCTGCTACCGCGAAGCCGGCGAGATCATCGTCGAAACCGCGCCGACCGAGGGCGAGCCTCAGAGCCTCCGCTTCGCGCAGCGCTTCGAGTGCAAGCGCTGCCATCTGCGCTTCGACGAGCCCGAGCCGCGCCTATTCTCGTTCAACAGCCCCTACGGCGCTTGTCCGCATTGCCAGGGCTTCGGCAACACCATCGACTTCGACATGGACCTGGTCATCCCGGACAAGTCGCGGTCGCTCGCCGAAGGCGCCGTCGAGCCCTGGACCAAGCCCAAGTACCGTCCGCTGTTCACCGACCTGAAGCGCTTCGCGCGCACCCACAACATCGCGCTCGACGTGCCCTGGGAGGAACTGCCTTTCGACGACCAGCAGCTCATCATCGAAGGCGACGGACACTTCCCGGGAATCAAGGGCTTCTTCGCCTACCTCGAGCGCAAGAAGTACAAGCTGCACGTGCGCGTGTTCCTCAGCCGCTATCGCGGCTACGCGACCTGCTCGACGTGCAATGGCGCGCGCCTGCGGGCCGAGGCCCGCCACGTCCGCATCGCCGGCAAGAACATCTGCGAAGTCTGCGCCATGACGGTGGAAGAAGCGGCGCGCTTCTTCGACAGCGTCGAGCTCTCGCCCGAGCAGGCGGAGATTGCCGAGCAGGTGCTGGGCGAGATCCGCGAGCGGCTGAAGTTCCTGAACGAGGTTGGCCTGGAATACCTGACGCTCGACCGCCTGTCCTCGACGCTCTCCGGCGGCGAGGCGCAGCGCATACAGCTCGCCACCTCGCTGGGCTCGCGGCTGGTGGGCGCGCTCTACGTACTCGACGAGCCCTCCATCGGCCTGCACAGCCGCGACACCACGCGTCTCATCCACATCCTGCACGAGCTGCGCGATCTGGGGAACACGATCCTCGTCGTGGAGCACGACGCCGAGATCATGCGCGCCTCGGACCGCATCCTCGACCTCGGCCCTGGCGCCGGCGAGAACGGCGGCCGCGTGATCGCGACCGGCACTTACAACGAGATCCTCAAGATGCAGCACTCGCTCACCGGGCGCTATCTTTCCGAGGAGCTGCGCATCCAGATGCCGCCGCAGCGCCGCCGCCCCGGCGCGCAGCAACTCAAGCTCTACGGCGCGCGCGCCCACAACTTGAAAAACATCGACATCACCATCCCGCTGGGAATGATCGTGGCCATCACCGGAGTCTCCGGGTCGGGCAAGTCCACGCTGGTGCACGACGTGCTCTACCAGGCGCTGGCGGCGATGAAGGGACAGACCAACGGCTCCGGCGCCGCCACCGGACTCTTCGACCGCATCGAAGGCGCGCAGCATATCCACGAAGTGGTGCTGGTGGACCAGTCGCCCATCGGACGCACCCCGCGCTCCAACCCGGTGACTTACATCAAGGCTTTCGACGCCATCCGCGAACTGTTCGCTTCGCTGCCCGAGGCGCACAAGCACGGCTACACCGCCGGCCATTTCTCCTTCAACATCCCGGGAGGCCGTTGCGACACCTGCCAGGGCGACGGCACGGTGGTGGTCGAGATGCAGTTCCTCGCCGACGTGGAACTGATCTGCGAGGAATGCAAAGGCACGCGTTACAAGCCGGGAATCCTCGAGGTCCGCTACCGCGGCAAGAACATCCACGAAGTGCTGGACCTGACGGTGAAGGAAGCGCTGCAATTTTTCGCCACCGTGCACAAGATCACCGAGAAGCTGCGCGTGTTGGAGGAAGTCGGGCTGGGGTATCTGCGCCTGGGACAGTCGGCCACCACGCTCTCCGGCGGCGAAGCCCAGCGCATGAAGCTGGCGGCGCACCTGCAGCCGCGGCGCGACGTGGTGCGTTTCGTCCCCGCCGATCCCGACAACCCGGACGCGCCCAAGAAGCCGCGCGGCGGCCATCGTGCGCTCTACATTTTCGACGAGCCCACCACCGGCCTGCACTTCGACGACGTCAGCAAGCTGCTGGCGGCCTTCCGCAAGCTCATCGATACCGGGGGCTCGATCGTGGTGATCGAGCACAACCTCGATGTCATCAAGACCGCCGACTGGGTGATCGACCTGGGCCCGGAAGGCGGCGGACGCGGCGGCGAGGTGGTAGTAGCGGGCCCGCCGGAGGTGGTCGCCCGGACGCCAAATTCCTATACCGGTAAGTGGCTGGCCCGCATCTTACAGGGCAACGGCAACGCCCGTTCCAATGGACACAAATAGAACTCTCATTCTGCTGGCTCTTGCCGGCCTGCTCGCGGTGGCGCCGCCGTCGTACGCGCAGGAGACGGACCAAACTGTCCACCATAATCGTGGCGATGAGGAGCATGACCCCTATCTGGTGCCGGCCCTGATCCAGGCGGAAAAGTCGATCGACCTCCGCGACTTCATCACCGCCGAGAACAAGCTGAGACACATCCTCTCCGACGACGACCAGAATTACCGCGCCTGGTTCGATCTGGGCTACGTGTACACCGCCACCAGGCGCGACCCCGATGCCATTGAGGCCTATCGCAAGTCGGTCGCCGCCAAACCGGACCTGTTCGAGGCGAACCTGAACCTCGGCATTCTGCTGGGTGAAGCGGGAAATCTGGAGGCGGAGAAGTATCTGCGCGCCGCCACCGGGCTGAAGCCCAGCGGTTCTCCCGAGCTGGGCCATGGGCGCGCCTGGCTGTCGCTGGCGCACGTGCTGGAGAGCAAGGATCCGCAGGAAGCGGCGGCCGCCTATCGCGAGGCCGCCCAGCTGGCGCCCGGCGATGTGGAGCCTCACCTCGCCGCCGGCATATTCTTCGAGAAGCAGAATCGCTTTGCCGACGCCGAACGCGAGTATCAGCAGGTGGTCGAGCTCGATCCCAAGTCGGTCGAGGGGATGGCCGGACTGGTGAACGTCTACACAAAAACCCAGCGCCTGCCGGAAGTGGAGAAGATGCTGCGGCGCTATCTCGAGCTCAATCCCCAGAACCAGACGGCGCACCTGCAACTCGGACGCGTCCTTGCGGCCCGCGGCAATTCCGCGGATGCGCGCGCCGAGTACGAGACCGTGCTCAAGCTCGATCCCAACGATCTCCAGGCGCAGCGGGAGCTGGCGGCGCTCGACCTCGCCACCGATCACTACAGCGAAGCCGCGCAGCGGTACCAGGCGCTGGTCGCCCGGAAACCGGCTGATCCCGAACTGCACTACGCCCTGGGGAGTGCGCTGCTGCACGCGCGCGATTTCCCGGCCGCGCAGCAGGCGCTGATCGAGACGGTAAAACTGAAGCCCGACCTGGGGGAGGCGTATGGCGATCTGGCCCTGGCCGCGTCTGAGAACAAGCAGTACGAGCTGGCCATCCGCGCCCTGGACTGGCGCGCGAAATTTCTGCCGGAAACGCCCGGCACGTATTTCCTCCGCGCCACCTCGTACGATAATCTCAAGGCCTTCAAGCAGGCGGCGGAAAACTACCGGAAGTTCCTAGAGGCGGCGCAGGGTAAATTCCCCGATCAGGAATGGCAGGCGCGGCACCGGTTGATCGCCATCGATCCCGACAAGAAGAAATAGTATGCGCTGGCTGCACATCCCGCTCGCCGTGCTTCTGTTGTCGGCGTTCTCCGTCGCCAAGAGCGCAGACGAGCCGCTGGATGCCTTGAAAGCCCGTGCGGAAAACACCAAGCCGCAGGATCAGGCGCACCTGTTCGCCACCATCGCACGCCGCGAAGTCAACGAGGCCGATCGCCTCTACACCGAGGGCGACATTAGCAACGCCACCAAAGCCGTGGACGACGTGGTGCATTACGCCGCCCGCGCCACAGAAGCGGCGCGGAAATCCGGCAGGCACCTCAAGGACACGGAGATCCTGCTGCGCGCCACCGCGCGGCGGCTGGACGATGTTGGCAGGACGCTGAACCTCGAGGACCGCCCCTATGTCGAGACCGCCGTTAAGCAGGTGGAGAAGCTCCGCCAGCAACTGCTCGACCACATGTTCGGCGCGCCCTCCAAGGGCAGCAAGCAGTGAGGCGCCGCTCCCTGGTTTCGCTGGCGCTCTGCATCGCCGCCCTCGCCGCCAGCGCCCAGGTCCATCGCCACGATCCCCTAACTTCTCCCGAGACGGACGCGCTGCGCGAGGTCTCGATGCTGCCCGGCCAGAAGCTGCCGCTCTACCTGAAATACGCGCGGGCGCGGCTGGCCTCGATCGAGCAGGTGCGCTCCGACCCGCACGCGGCCCAGGGGCGCGGCCGCAAAGTCCACGATCTGCTCGCGGACTTTAGGGTCATCATGGACGAAATGGACCGCAACGTGGACTCGTTCGCCGACCAGAAACTCAACTTCCCCAAAGCGCTCAGGGAGATCATCCAGGCCGACGGCGAGTTCCAGGCAAAGCTGCAAACCCTGAAGGAGGCGGCCAAGGACCCGGCCGCCGAGGCCGAAGCCAAGGATTATGACTTCGCCGTGCTCGACGCCATCGACGCCGTGGATGGCAGCCTCGAGAATGCCCGCGACCTGCTCCCCCAGCAGGAAAAAGCAGCCGCCGAGGCCAAAGCGAAGGCTAAGGAGAAGAAGAAGTAGCGCCGGCGTCTCGCCGGGTTTCGGAGGGGCACAGCTTTAGCTGTGCCGTACGCGAGCGAGGGATCTGCATTTGTATTGCTCTACCAACTGCAAATCCCTCGCGGCCGCTCGCCTCGCTGGGGCTCGGTTCGCGTTTTCTCGGGATGACAATTTCAGAAGGAATCCTGGTCCGGCGCGGCTGAAGCCGCGCCCCTCCGAAACCCGCAAACCCGTGCTAATCTGAACACAGGTGATCCCAACCCTTCTTGAAATCTTCCAGCAGGAATACCGGGAGCTGCGCCCGCGCGCTCCCATGCCCGAGTTCAGCGTGGAGTTCTACCGCTTCGCCAACGTCAACAACACCATCCGGCTGCGCGAAGGACGCATCCTGGTCCGCATCTCCGACCTGCTGGAGACGGCGCCGGAATCGGTGCTGCGCGCCATCGCCCACATCCTCGTGGCCAAGCTCTACCGCAAGCCCATCGCGCCCGGCCACGCCGCGCGATACCGGCAGTACGTCGCCAGCCACCACCTGAGCGCCAAGGTGCACCTCATCCGCCAGATGCGCGGACGCAAGCGCATCGCATCGCCCCAGGGCGAGGTATACGATCTCGACCAAGTCTTCGACGAGCTCAACCAGCGCTTCTTCCACGGCCTGCTTGGGCGTCCGCAGATGACCTGGAGCCAGGACCACGCCCGCAACCATCTCGGCCACTTCGATCCCGCGCACAACACCATCGTGGTGAGCCGCATCTTCGACCGCAGGAAGGTGCCGCGCTTCGTGCTGGAGTATCTCGTGTATCACGAGATGCTGCACCTGAAGTATCCGGTGAAGCTCAAGGGGACGCGGCGCTGTGTGCACGGCGCCGAATTCCAGGCGGAGGAGAAGCTGTTCCCGCGGGTCGAGGAAGCGAAGAAGATGCTCAGGACGCTGTGAGAGTGCCGCTGCTTCCTGCTCCCTGCCCCTGCTCTTGTGTGATTTGCGTCACCGCGAGCTGTGACCGCCGCGATTGACCGGGTGCGGCAGCGGCAGGTATTCTTACACTGTTGAAATTGAAATTCATTTTCAACTTCATTTGGACTCGGACCAGCCATGATCGATGCATTCATCATCACTCTACGCGAAGGGGTGGAAGCCGCCCTCATCATCGGCATCACCCTGGCTTATCTCGCCAAGATCAACCGTCCCGATCTGCGCAAGGTGGTCTTTGCCGCCCTGGGTGCGGCGGTGGCCGCCAGCGTCGCCGGGGCCGTCGTCATCTCCCGCACCGGCCTCAACCAGGACATCTTCGAAGGCTGGATCATGCTGGCGGCCGCGTTTTTCGTGGTCACCATGGTGATCTTCATGATGCGCACCGCGCGCAGCCTCAAGGGCCAGATCGAGAACAAAGTGGGCACGCTGGCGGGCGAGAGTTCGCGCCTGGGCCTGTTCGCCTTTGTCTTCCTCATGGTGCTGCGCGAGGGCGTGGAGACGGTGCTCATCCTCTCCGCCGTTTCGCTGAGCACGACCGAGCTGATGAACTTTATCGGGACGGTGCTGGGCGTCAGCCTGGCGGTGGTGTTCGGGGTGATGTTCGTCAAGGGCAGCGTGCGCATCGATATCCGCAAGTTCTTCAAGGTGACCACCGTCATCCTGTTCTTCGTGGCGGCGCAGTTGATCGTCGCCGGCCTGCACGAGCTCTCCGAGAACGGCGTGCTGCGCTCCAGCCGCCGCGAGATGGCCATCATCGGGCCTATCGTGCGCAACGACCTCTTCTTCTTCATTACCGTGCTGGCGCTGGCCGGGCTGATGATCCTGTTCGAGTACCGCCGCCGCGCCCCGGTGGCCGTTCCGGATTCCCGCGCCGAGCGCCGCAAGGCGCAGTGGACGGCGCGCCGCGAGCGCCTGTGGATGGCCTCGGTTTATGTCTGCTCGTTTGTCTTTATTCTTCTCGTGACGGCGCAGTTCATTTACGCCAAGAGCGTTTCGGCACTGACGCCGGCGATGCGGGTGGAGTTCGTGAACGGCCAGGCGACGGTCCCAACCGGCCAACTGGGCGTGGGCGAGCTGGTGCGCTACGTGGCCGATATCAACGGCACGCCGGTGCGCTTCTTCGTCTACCGCAAGCCGGACAACAAGGTGGCGGTTCTGTTCGATGCCTGCGAGATCTGCGGCGCGGTGGGCTTCTATGCCAACCAGGGGGGGTTGATCTGCAAGAACTGCGCCGCGCCCATCAACCAGATGTCGGTGGGCAAGCCCGGCGGATGCAATCCCATCCCGCTGCAGGCCAAGGTGCTGGAGGACCGGGTGATCGTCGCGCAGGGCGATCTGGCCTCCGGGGCGAAATACTTCCAGCAACCGTGAGCCCATGTTCCTCCGCCTCGTCTATCAATCGTTTCACCGGCAACGCCGCCGGAAGCTGCTGGCCGGGATAGCCATCACCCTGGGCGTGGCGGTGGCCACGGCCATGATCGCGGTCGCCACCGACATCGGCGACAAGATCAACCGCGAGCTGCGCACCTTTGGCGCTAACATCGTTGTCTATCCCGACACCGACACCCTCGACGTCGAAATCGGCGGTGTGAACCTGAAGCCTCCCGCCGATGGCGCTTACCTGAACGAAGCCGATCTGCCCGCCATAAAAGGCACGTTCTGGCGGCACAACATCGTGGCCTTCGCTCCCTTCCTGCCGGTGACTGCCGATGCTTCTCTCGCCGGACGCGCGCAACAGGTGGAACTCGTCGGCACCTGGTTCGCGTATCCTTTCCGCTATGGACCGGAAAGCTTCAACACCGGAGCACGGGCGACGAATCCCTGGTGGAAGGTGGAGGGCGCCTGGCCTGCCGACGACGCGAGCGACGTGCTGGTCGGAGAAGCTCTGGCCGCGCGCACCGGCACGCACATCGGCGACAAGATCACGGTGGCTGGGCGCGAGCTGAAAGTAGCCGGCATCCTTTCCGCCGGTCCTGCCGAGAACCAGCAGATCGTCGCTCCGCTGCACGTTGCGCAGGAGATTGCGGGGCGTCCGGGCGCGGTGCGGCGCGTGCTGGTCAGCGCGCTGACCAAGCCGGAAGACGCTCTGGCACGCCGCGGCGAAGCCAATCCCAAGTCGCTTTCCCCGGAACTCTACGACCGCTGGTACTGCTCGCCTTACGCCAACGCCATCGCTTACCAGTTGACGGAAGTCATCCCGCACTCGCGCGCCGAGCAGATCCGCCAGGTGGCGCAGAACGAGGGCGTGGTGCTGGCGCGCATCAAAGGACTGATGCTGCTGGTCACGCTGGCCGCGCTGCTGGCTTCGGCACTGGCGGTTTCGGCGGCCATGGCCACGGCCATCTTCGAGCGGCGACGCGAGGTTGGACTGATGAAGGCCCTGGGCGCGGGCAATATCTCGGTAGCCGCGCTGTTCTTCACCGAGGCCGGCCTGCTGGCGCTGATCGGCGGCACCGCCGGATTCCTGATCGGCATCGCACTGGCCGAGGAGATCGGCAAGTGGATTTTCAGCGCGCGCATCGCGGTCGAGCCGGTGCTCTTCCCTGTCGTACTGGCAATGGCAGTGCTGGTGACGTTCGCCGGCAGCGCCGCTTCCATCCGCCGCGCCATGCACTTCAGTCCGGCGATCGTGCTGCGGGGTGACGCATGACGCGCGTGGTGGCAAACCGCCGGCAGATGTTTCTGCGCCTGCTGACGCGCCCGCTGCTGGTGCGGCGCGGACGCGCGCTGACCGCGCTGGTCGCGGTAGTGGTTGCCGCCTCGGTCGCGACGGCTACGCTGAACCTTTATACCGACGTGCAAGCCAAGCTGCACCGCGAGTTCCGCAGCTACGGCGCCAACATCGTCATCACCGGCAAGAATGGAAGCTCGCTTCCAGCCGATGCGCTCGCGCGCGCGGATGGTGCGCTCGGCGGCCGTGGCGTCGCGGCGCCGTTCGCGTTCGCGGTCGCGCGGACTGCGGCAGGCGCGCCGGTGGTGGTCGCCGGAGCGGACTTTGAGCGCGTCCGCAAGCTCAACTCGTGGTGGTCGGTGACGACGTGGCCCGCCGCGCCCGGCACCGCTCTCATGGGCAAGCGCGCCTACCAGTCGCTTACGCCCAAGGGCGAGCCGCTCGATCTCACCTTCCAGGGACACACGTTGCACGCAACGCCCGCCGGCATTCTCACCACCGGCGCCAAGGAAGACAGCCGTGTGTACTTGAGCCTCGCCGATTTCACCCGCTGGACCGGCCTTGCGCCCTCGACCATCGAAGTGGCCGTGGCCGGCTCTCCCGACGAGATTCGCGCCATGATCGGGACGCTCGGCAGTGCGCTTCCGGATTCGGATGTCCAGCCCGTCCGCCAGATGGTGGAAGCCGAAGCGCGCGTGCTGGACAAGACGCGGGCTACGCTGCTGGCCTCGACCGCGGTTATCATCCTGACCGCCGCGCTCTGCATGCTGGCCACGCTGACTGCCTCGGTCTTCGACCGCCGCAAGGATTTCGCGGTCATGCGAGCGCTGGGCGCTTCGCAGCGCACGGTGAGCGCGCTGTTCGCCGCCGAGGCCGCCGGGATCGGCCTGGTGGGCGCGGTGCTGGGATTCGCGCTGGGACTGGGGATCGCCGCCTGGATCGGCCGCGCCAACTTCCACGCCTCGGTCTCGCCGCGTTTCGGGATCTTCCCCGAAGTGCTCATCGGGAGCGTGCTGTTGGCGCTGCTGGCGGCCCTGATGCCGATTTCGATGCTGCGCAAAGTGCAGCCGGCCATTATCCTGAGAGGAGAGTAATGTCGATCCGGCTCGAACACGTCAGCAGGTCGTACCCCGCCAGGGCGGACGCGAACGGCGCCGTCATCCGCGCGCTTGACGACGTCTCGCTGCACGTCGAGCCCGGCGAGTGGCTGGCGGTGATGGGTCCCTCGGGCTCGGGGAAGTCCACGCTGGTGAACCTGGTCGGCTGTTTAGACCGCACCACCTCCGGCAAAATCTATCTTGAAGGCCAGGACGTGGCCACGCTATCCGATTCCGAACTGAACCGCTTCCGCGCCGAGAAGATCGGCTTCGTCTTCCAGCAATTCCACCTGATCCCTTACTTGACGGCGCTCGAGAACATCATGCTGGCGCAATACTTCCACAGCATGACCGACCAGTCCGAAGCGCTCGAGGCACTGGAACGCGTGGGGCTCGCCGACCGCGCGCAGCATCTGCCGGCGCATCTTTCCGGAGGCGAGCAGCAGCGGGTCTGCATCGCTCGCGCGCTCATCAACGATCCGCGCATCATTCTCGCCGATGAGCCCACCGGCAACCTCGACGCGCAGAACGAAGAGATCGTGCTGCGCCTGCTGCGCGAATTCCACCAGCAGGGCCGCACTATCGTGATGGTCACGCACGATCCGGTGGTGGCGCGGCTCGCCGACCGCCGCGTGGACCTGCACCACGGCCGCATCGCCAACCAGGAGATCTTCTCCCTCGCCAACGAGATGCAGTTCGACGAAATCCTGGAAGAGATATGGATCCTGCACGAGAACGGCGAACTGGCCGAGGTCGGGCGCATGGAAGTGGACGGCGCGCTGCCCGTGGCCATTGCGGTGGAGAAGATGACCGAACTCGGCCTGATCGCCTTGACCCCGCACCCGGCACAAGTGCACGACCACAAGCCCGTGCTCAACCGCTGTCACGAGGCCATGCGCCCCACCATACAGAACCTGGGCGACGGGAATCTGCTGGTGGAGTTCACCGAGCGCGGACGCCGCAAAGCCGAGGACATCATCCGCCGCCACCGCCTGGCCGAGCGCCTGTTCACCGAGACCCTCAACATGGACAACGAGACCGAGATCGAACAGCAGGCCTGCAAGTTCGAGCACATCCTCTCGCCCGAGGCCACCGAGCGCATCTGCTCGTTCCTCGGCCATCCCCGGACCTGTCCGCACGGCGCCCCCATCCCCGAAGGGACGTGCTGCGGCAAGGCTGGGAAGAAAGAGGCGGTTGTAGCCCAGAAGGCCGCGGATTCACGCGGCGCGTAGGAATTACATCCTACATTTTCACAAACATCGCTAAGTTGCAGTCCACAAACGGGTTTCCGTTGGCAAAGCCCGTGCTCTACCAGGGGCAAGATTGGGGGCCCGTCATGCGGAAACCTACTATCCTCTGTGTAGACGATGAGGTGAACGTTCTCAGCGGGCGTGAGTTTCTGCTGCGGCAGCACGGGTACGACGTGCTGGTGACCACCAGCGGGCGCGAGAGCCTCGACCTGCTGGAGTCGGTGGACGTCGATGCCGTGATCCTGGACTACCGTATGCCGGAAATGATGGGCGATGTGGTGGCGGCGCGCATGAAGCAGCTCAAGCCCGAAGTGCCCATCATGCTGCTCTCGGCGCAGGACCGCGTCCCGGCTGCCGCCCTGCGCTCGGCCGATACCTTCCTCTCCAAAAGCGTGCCCCCGGACGAGTTCGTGGACGCCGTGCACGACATGGTGGCCTCGGGATCGCCGTTCTTCGGCCGCTGGCTGCAGAGCTGGAAGCAGCGTTTGTCGGCATAGCAACTCTGTCATTCTTCCGCCGACCAAAAAGCCCCGAAACGAAACCGTTCCCCTTATGGAACGGAGATAGTCATGTCCGTGTCGGGGTACTTGCAGCGGACTACCAGAAATCTGCGCAAAATATCAAAGTAAAGGACTGCTGACGCGGCATCGGCACCGCACAGCAACCGGAGGAGTCTGCCTTGTGAGCCAACTTTACGATCTGAAAGTACTCATAGAAAACAAGATTAAAGCCGACGGCTTGGATGCGATGGCAGTGAAAGGCAAGATCGGGCTGCGCTCAGGCCGAACCCTGGCGTTAATTTCTCCCAGCACCCCGGATGACCCGGATGCGGTCGCCAAACTCAGGCAGGCTGCCAAAGAAGTGCTGAACATCAACGCGTAAGGAGTGCTGGCATGAAATGGACCTTGATTCGAACCAAAGTTCTGGCCGCATTGGCCGCCTGCCTGGTGGTGGGCGTTGGCGGCATCCTGGCGCTGATGTACTACAGCTTCGCGCGTAACTCACGGGCCTTGGCGGCGGAGTCGGTCACGGGCGCACAAAAGCTGTTTACCATTTTGGAAACCCGGGAGATCAGTAAAATGACGGCCGTCAGCGAGACGCTGATCATGAACCCGCAGGTTGGCGATGCCTTGGCCGCCAGGGATCGCAGCCGCCTCATCGAGTTAACCGCGCCGCTGTATCCGAAGCTGAAGAAGGAAGGCATTACCAACTGGATGTTCCACACTCCCGATCCGGACATGGCCGTCTTCCTTCGCCTCCACAACCCCGCGAAGTTTGGTGACCACCTGAATCGGTTCATGGACAAAGAAGCCGCGCGCACCCATGCCATGGTGGCCGGGAACGAGCTGGCCAAGGCCGGGTTTGCGGTGAGAATCCTGCGGCCGGTTTACGATGCGCACGGCGGGCTGGCCGGCTATGTCGAGTTTGGCGAAGAAATCGGCCAGTTCATTCACGCCATGAAACGCCAGACCGGAGACGACTACGGACTCCTGCTCAGCAAGAAATTTGTGGACCGGCAGTTTTGGGCCGATTCGAGCGCGGTTTGGCAGCGCCGCGATAACTGGGATGACAATGCGAACTTCGTGGTGGCGGACAAAACCACGGACAACGACAGTATCATTCAATTCCAGGGAGAAGTGGCCGCGGTGCCCGCCCAGGGCAAGGTGTTGGAGTGGTTCCATGAAGGAGATTCCGCTTTCGTCCGCGGCATCTTTCCCATCCGTGACGCCGCGGGCAACACCGTAGGCGCCATGTTCGTGGTGCGGGATATTTCGGGCTTTTACCTGGCGATGCGGCACACGCGCAATGTCCTCGTGCTGGTGACGGCCGTGGCTCTGGCGCTCGGCATCTTTCTGGTGCTGACGCTGCTCAACCGTCTGGTATTCCGCCGCCTGGAGCACATCATTGTGGTCGCTACTCGCGTGGTGGGTGGGGACTACGAATCGGAAATCCGAGTCGAATCCGACGATGAAGTCGGCCAGTTCGAACAACTATTTGAGCAGTTCAGGCTCGTCTTCGTTGACCTCATGGCGCACGTGCCTGAGCTTCAGGAGAAGTAGGGTACTTCCCTGGCTCGGCCTCACTTCATCCACGGATGTATCCGCGGAAGCCATCGCGGGACGTTCCGGCAGTATTCCTCATAGTCCGCGCCGAACGTCCCGCGCAGGGTTGGCTCCTCATACAGCCTGACAAACAGAGCTACGCCTGCCATCACCGCAGCCACCGCCGTGATCGCAACCAGGGTTGCCCGTCCGAAGACCACCCATAGCCCGGCCCATCCCACGAAGAAACCCACATACATCGGATTCCGCACGTAGCGATAGAACCCCACCACCACCAGCCGCTGCGGCGGAGCGACGGGCACGGGGGTTCCGCGTCCCGTCCATCCGAAGTCCCATACGCAGCGTAAGGCCACCGCGAAACCCAGCACCGAGGGCCCGGCCGCGATCCAGCGCCATCGCGCCCCGCCCGCCGTGTCCACGCGGAAGCCCAGCCAGGACGGCAGCAGCCAGAACCACAGCGCAAAGAATCCCGCACCTACCATCAGGGACGCGATCGCTGTCGGCCACCGCGCGCCGCCATCTCTTGCTCGCTCTGCATTGACTCGCTGCACCATCTGCCTACTCCCTGCTTCCTGCCTCCTGCCCCCTCTTTCTAGTCCGCCGGTTCCGCCAGTTCTTGCAGCGCCGGGCCGCGGTTGCGATACGCGTCAAGTATATCGGCCAGCGAGACCACGCCTACCAGCTTGTTGCCGTCGGCGCGGTGTACCACCGGCAGCAGCGGCCACTCTCCGATCCGGCGCATGGCGACATCCAGCGAATGGTCGGGATGGAGATGAGGAAGTTCCTGCGGACGCGCGCCGGATGCCTGATCCGACGCCAGTTCGAGCAGCTTGGCTTTGCTCATCCCGCCCCAGTACCCGGAGCGGTCCTGCACCAGGAAGAATTCGCCGGGCAGGCTCTCCACCACCTCCGGCGGGGGCAGGTCGTCCAGACGCAGCGCCACCTGCGGCGTGGGCGCGTGCATGGCGTCCTCGACCCGCAACACCGCCCGCTCGCGGTCTTCCTCGAGCGAGGGCAGGTCGATGCCGTCCTGGCGCGAGAGCAGATCGAAGATGGGCGTGGGCTGCAGGCTGCGCGAGATCAGGTAAGCCAGCGCGTTGGCGATGATGACCGGCAGGATGATGGCGTAGTTCCCGCTGATCTCCAGCACCAGGAACACCGAGGTCATGGGCGCGCGCAGGATGCCGGCGAACAGCGCTCCCATACCCACCAGCGCGTACGCGCCCAGCGGTCCGGTGAAGTGCGGGTACAACAGCCGCTCCACGCCCCCCACCGCGCCGCCCACCATGGCGCCAATGAACAGCGTAGGCGCAAACAGTCCGCCGGGTGTGCCGCTGGAGAACGAGAGTACGGTGGCCAGGATCTTCAGCCCGGCCAGGATCCCCAGCACCTCCCAGGTGTACTGATCGTGCAAGGCCTGGTCGATATATTCGTAGCCGGCGCCCATCACCTGCGGGTACTGGCGGCCGATCACGCCGATCAGCACGCCGGCGATGGCGGGCAGCAAGTATTGCGTCCAGCGCGGCCAGGCCTTGAGCCACGGCCGCAGGAGCTGAATGGACTTGACGAACACCATCGAGGCCAGCCCGGCCACCACGCCCAGGATGGCGTAGGCAGCCAGTTCCCCAGGGCTCTCCAGGCGATAGCCCGGCGCGCGGAACAGCGGCTCGGCGCCCAGGAACCAGCGCTCCACCACCACGCTCGAGACTGCGGCCAGCACCACCGCGCCCAGCACCCCGGCATTCCAGCGTCCGATCACTTCTTCGATCACGAACAGCACCGCGGCGATAGGCGTATTGAAGGCCGCCGCCAGTCCGGCGGCTGCGCCCACCGGCGCGATCAGCCGCAGGTTCTCGCGCGAGAGCTTGAGGCGGCGTCCGACGAGCGAGGCCAGCCCGGCGCCGATCTGCAGCGAGGGATCTTCTGGTCCCAGCGACTGTCCGCTGCCGATGGCCAGCGCCGAGGTGATGAACTTCCCGACGATGGTGCTGCCCGGGATGTAGCCGTCGTAGATGTAGAGCGCGGACTTGGTCTGGTTGACGCCGCTGCCGCGCACGCGCGGGAAGAAGCGCACCACCAGAAAGGCGACGAGCAGGCCCACGGCGCCGGGGACGAGCACCACGCGGCCGCGCGGCGGCACCAGACCGGAGCCGAAGAAGATCCAGCGCGCCGCGTCGATGGCCATGCGGAAGCACACCACCGCCAGCCCGGCGAACACACCGATGAGGATGGATAGCAAGAGAAAGAGTTGATCTTCCCCCAGCAGGCGTCGTTCTTTCGCCGAGCCGCCGGCGGTGGCGTCGGTGGGCATGGAAGGCACGCTCACCGCGGCGTCTCCCACTGTTGTGCTAACAATCCCAGCGCCTTGTCCTCGAGGCCGGCAGGCCCGCATTGCGCGGAGGCCTTCTCCAGCTTGAAGACCAGGTCCATCGTCTTTTCGATCGCGTCCGGGTTCCTGGCTAGAAACTTCTCGTTCGGCTTGATGGATTTGGCCTGCTCGAGAAGCGCGGCCACGCCGCTGGCAGAGGTCGGCGCGCACTTCTGCGCCCGGGCCAGCGCGAGTTCGAAGCCTTGCGCCGCACGGCGCGCCTGCTCCTGGGACGGCAATCCACGTTCAGACGGGTCCAGCTTGATGACCAACTCGGAGAGATTCAACAGCTCTAGGAAGTGTTCGTCCTTGGGTTTCTGAGCGACGATGGGCAGCAGGTAGTGCCGGGCGGTGGGATAGTCGCCCATACGGAACGCGGCTTCGCTCGCGGCCTCGAGCGCCGGCATGAGGTTGGGCTGGTCGGCGAGCGCGGCGCGGAAGGCCGTCAGCGCCCGGGCGTAGAGGCCTGCCTGCAGAAAAAGCGTTCCCAGGTGCATTTGTGCGGCCACGTCCTGGGGCGGCAACTCCGCTGCCAGCGCCACCAGTTCTGCCTGCGCCGCCTTCGGATCCTGGGGGGTGTTCTGCCGCAGCAGGTATTCGCTGAGCTCGAACCGTATCTGCCAGCGGTGCACCGTAGGCTCGTCGGGCCACACGCCGTAGATCGCAGCATGATAGTAGCGGGCGGCCTGGGGCGTGTCGCCCCACATGGCCGCCAGCCGCGCCAGTTCCAGATTGAGCGTGCCGTCGCCTGGCTCCTTCTCCCACAAGCTGAGCAGGTGCGAGCGGGCCTCCTGGGGACGATGGTCGGCCATCAGCGCCTGTGCCAGCCGCAGCCGGTAGAGATCGTGGTCGCGGGAATAAGCCAGAGCGTTGCGGAAGTCGGCCACCGCTTCCGAGGGGCGCGCTTGCCGGAGCGCCGCTTCGCCGCGCTCGTACCACGCCGCGCCGAACTGCTCCTGCTTGCGGTGATACGCGCGGGCGGCAAACGTGGTGACGGAAAAGAACACCATGATGACCGCGATCAGCCCCGCCAGCAGCAGGGTTTCGCGATGGATGACCTTGAAGAGCTTCGTCATTGCCCCGGCGAACCATCCTAGTCAGAGCCGTGGCTGCGGGCAAGTGCGAGGGGCCGCAAAACAAATGAGAGGCCCACGCGGCCTCTCATCGCAACCCAATCTTAAAGTTTTACTTTAATACAAGCGGAAGCTGACCTCGACGTTCATGGCCACCGCCACCGCATGGCCATCCTTCATGGCGGGCTCGAACTTCCACGTCTTGACGGCCAGGATGGCCTTTTCGTCGAGGCCCATACCCAGGGAGTGCGCCACGTGCACATCGCGCGGGCGGCCGTCCGGACCCACCACCAAGCCCAGCACACAGATGCCCTGATACTTGGCCTTGCGGGCTTCCTCGGAATACTCAGGGTCGGGAGTGAACACCGGCTTGGGCGCGGACACGCCACCGCCGATGCGGAAGACGCCCCCACCGATACCGCCGCCGCGTCCCGGGCCAACGCCCGGTCCTTCACCCGATCCCACGCCGCCGCCGGAGCCGGAACCGATGCCGCCGCCCGAGCCCGTCCCGTTCGAAGGAGGCCCAACGATCTTGGCCAGCGGGTCGCCCAAGGTGGGCATGTTCACCGTCGGAATTTTCACATTGGGCGGGATCACCACCGTCGGCTCCATGGGAAGCTTCGGGTTCTCATTGCGGATCACCACCGCCGGAGGCGTGAACTGCTCCATGGCGATCTTGGGAAGCTTGCCCTTGGGGGCCTGCAGCTTGTCGCGATCGCCGCCCCCGCCACCGCCGCCGATGGTGTCGTTCTTCTTGTTTGAGACCGGGACGTAGGCCGAAAGATCCGGCGCCACCAGCTCCACCACCGGCGTCTGGATCTGCTGCTTCACGGCGCGCGCGCCCACAATGGAAATGAAGATCAGAGCCGCCAGCATCAGCCCGTGCACGATCAGGGACCCGACCGTTGCCGGCTTGCGGTTGTTGTAATCGCCCCAGATATCCCGCACCCGCACCGGCTGCGAGGTTAGTTTCAGCGGCGGCAGCTTCTCCGGGAAGAAGGTGTCGCGCAGGTTGCTTTTCAGCGAACTCCACAATGACTGTTCCAGCGTGGAGGTGAGCTGCTGCATGTGCAGCGACCCGCCGAGGTCGCTGCCCTGCGGGGAATTTGAAAACTGGTTTGCCATATCCCTAATTCCGGACCGTTGTTTCCCTTTCTATTTCTTGCACTTCCCTGGCGGCCACTCCAAAGACAGATGAGTACCGCCGGCTGCGGGTTGCTCGCGGCTTCCTTGCCATCCTCGGGAGACACCTTAAGGATACACTGACTGTTGGATGCTTGTCGCGGGGAAATGGGCGCGGGAAGGTCCTGCCGGCCGCCCGAACCCCTGTACGGATGCGGGCTTTAGGCTGCTATTCAGACATGTACCACGGAACACACGGGGGGCGTTGCTCTTCTAAACCCTGTGCGGGGGACAAAGTTGCCGCCGGGGGGGAGTGGGACGCCTTACGGGAAGCCATCGTGTCCAGTTGGACGCAAGGACTCGGACCGCAACCCGGGTCGGTTGTGCAAAACCGTGTAATCAACAACTGGAGGCGAATGCACGCTGTTTTGCAAGCATATCCGCTATGATGTGACAGTGAATCCATGGTGTTTGCAGTGAACAAGCGGCTCCCGGCCTCCCAGAGGATTCCGCACTCGCTTTTTTGGCATGGATGGAGCCGGGTCAAAGACGAATACAAGACGTTGTATCCCAGAAGCTCCGTTTATCAGCTCTCAGCGGTGTGCGCCGCGACCGTCGCCGCCATTGCAGTCGGGTTTGTTGCTCTGCGCGTCTGGGAGTACACGCATGGCCGATTGCCGTAATTGTTGAAAAATCGCTATTTCACAAATAATCCCACGCGCCGCGTAACAGGTTCAACCGGAAACTGACCCACTGCACTGCCGCTCGCGCGATAGACGCGATTTTCTTCCCTCCCTATAATGAAAGATTGTCCCAAAGAAAAAAATCCGGGGACGGGATGGGTGCGCCGCTGGACCTGAAATCGACGCTGAACCTGCCGAAAACCGATTTTCCGATGAAGGCGAACCTGCCGCAGAACGAGCCCAAAATGCTCGCGCGCTGGGAGGAGTTGCGTATCTATGATCGCATCCGGCAGGCCCACAAAGGCGCGCCCATCTGGGTTCTGCACGACGGCCCGCCGTACGCCAACGGGCCCATCCACCTCGGCCACGCGCTCAACAAATGCCTGAAAGACTTCATCGTGAAGACCCGCACCATGCAGGGCTATGACTCGCCCTACGTCCCCGGCTGGGACTGCCACGGCCTGCCCATCGAGATCAAGGTGGACGAGTCGCTGGGCGGCAAGAAGCTGCAGATGGCGCCCATCCAGGTGCGCCAAGCATGCCGCAAGTACGCGGAGAAATATCTCGACCTGCAGCGCGAGCAGTTCAAGCGCATCGGCGTCTTCGGGCGCTTCGACCGCCCCTACTCCACCATGACGCCCGAGTATGAGTCGGTCGTGCTCGAGACGCTCTACGCCTTCTTCGAAAAAGACGCGGTGTACAAGGGCCTGCGTCCGGTGTACTGGTGCATCCACGACAAGACGGCACTGGCCGAAGCCGAGGTCGAGTACGAGAACCACACCAGCCCCAGCATCTGGGTGAAGTATCGGATGCAAAGCGACCCGGCCAAGATCGACGCCGCACTTGCCGGCAAGAACGTCTCAGTCATCATCTGGACCACCACGCCGTGGACGCTGCCCGCGTCGCTGGCCGTCGCCTTTCATCCCGACGAGGAATACGTCGCGATCGAGGCCGCCGGCGGGCTCTACATCGTTGCGGAAAAGCTGGCGAAGGTCACGGAAGAGAAGTGTGGCCTGAAGGATGCGAAGATCGTCGCGCGCTTCCCCGGCCGCGCCCTCGAGCACACGTACTTCCAGCATCCGTTCCTGCCGTGGCCCGATCGCAAGGTGCTCGGCGTGCTCGCCAATTACGTCACCATGGACCAGGGCACGGGTGCGGTCCACACCGCACCGTCGCACGGCGCCGACGACTTCTACACCGGCCAGCGCTACAAGCTCGACCCCACCTGCGACGTGGACGAAGCCGGCATCATGCGCAACGGCTTGCCCGAGTACGACGGCAAGACGGTGTTCCAGGCCAATCCGGCGATCATTCAATTGCTGCGCGACCGCGGCGTGCTCATGCACGAAGAGCGCCTGGAGCACTCCTATCCGCACTGCTGGCGCTGCCATCGTCCGGTGATTTTCCGCGCCACCGAGCAGTGGTTCATCTCGATGGACGCCAAGGTCACCGCCGACGGCCGCACGTTGCGCGAGGCCTCGCTCGATGAGATCAAGAAAGTTAAGTGGGACCCGGAGTGGGGCGAGGAGCGCATCTCCAACATGATCGCGACGCGCCCCGACTGGTGCATCTCGCGGCAGCGGGTGTGGGGCGTGCCCATCGCCGTCTTCTTCTGCGGGGATTGCGGCCAGCTTCTGAAGTCAAAAGAAGTCAACCGCGCGGTGCTTGAACTGGTGGCGCGCGAGGGCGTGGACGCCTGGTACACCAAAAATGCCGCCGCCATCCTTCCGCCGGGGACGAAGTGCCCGTGCGGCGGCACAAATTTCCGCAAGGAGATGGACATCATCGACGTGTGGTTCGAGTCCGGTTCGAGCCACTTCGCGGTGCTGGGGCGCGAAGACGGTCTGCCCTGGCCGGCCGATCTTTATCTCGAAGGCGGCGACCAATATCGCGGCTGGTTTCACTCCTCCCTACTCTGCGCCGTGGGCGCGCGCGAGCAGGCGCCGTATCGCATGGTGGCGACCAACGGCTGGACGCTCGATCCCGAGGGCCGCGCCATGTCGAAGTCGCTGGGCAACGTGGTGGACCCGGTGGACATCGCCGACCGCATGGGCGCGGAGATCGTGCGCCTGTGGGTGGCGTCGGTGGACTTCCGCGAGGACGTCACCTGCTCGGAAGAGCTGATGCGGCGCATCTCCGATAATTATCGCAAGATCCGCAACACGCTCCGCTTCGTGCTGCAGAACCTGTACGACTTCGATCCCAGCCGCGACACGGTTGCCTTCGGCGAGATGCAGTCGCTCGATCAGTTCATGCTCTTGCAGTGCGCCGATCTCGACGCCGAAGTGCGTGAGTGGTACACCGGCTTCCTGTTCCACAAGGCGTACCAGCGCATCCTCAATTTCTGCGTGGTGGACCTGAGCGCGGTGTACTTCGACGTACTCAAGGACCGGCTCTACACCTGGGCGCCCAAGTCGCGCGGACGGCGCTCGGCGCAGACCGCCATCTGGCGCATCGGCGAAGCCCTGGTGCGGCTGCTGGCGCCCATGATGAGCTTCACCGCCGACGAGGTCTGGCGCTACCTGCCGCAGGCCGCGGGACGGCCGGAAAGCGTCCATCTGGCGGAGTTTTTGGGCGGCACGGAGATCACCGGCAGCATCTCACCTACTGACGGTCTTGATCTTGTGCGTAGCGATTGGGAGACGCTGCTGGGCGTCCGGAGCGAGGTTTTGAAGGCGCTGGAAGAGGCGCGCAATGCCAAGCTCATCGGCGGTGGCCTGGAGGCGAAGGTCAGCATCTCGGCGCCGCACGGTCTGCTGCCCGTGATGGAGAGGCGCCGCGCCGACCTTCGCTACTTATTCATCGTCTCAGAGGCCGAATTCCATGAGTCGCCTAGCGGAGATGGCGCGGCAGCACTGGCGGTGAAGGTGACCAAGGCTCCGGGCCAGAAGTGCGAGCGCTGCTGGAATTACTCCGTCCACGTGGGCGAGAATCCAGAGTATCCTACGATCTGCGAGCGCTGCACCGAGGCGCTACGACAGCACCCTGCGCTGGGATGAGGTTGTTGGGGCGAGATCACGTGTCAGGGCACGGCTTCAGTCGTGCCGAAAGAGGATCTTAGAAATCGGGGCTTTAGCCTCTGGGGAAAAATGACTCAACCGCACGCCATGCGCAAGTTCCATTTCCTGATCGCCGGCCTGGTGGTCGTGGTGGACTTGGCAAGCAAATGGCTGGTCGCGCAGCACATCACCCTGCACGACAGCCTGACCGTCATCCCCGGATTCTTCCGCCTGACGCACGTGGAGAACCGCGGCGCCGCCTTCGGCCTGTTCTCCGATTCGCCCTCGGAGTGGAAGGTGGCGGCGCTGATCCTGTTCTCGCTCATCGCGCTGGTCGTGGTCTCGGCGCTGCTGTGGAAGAACAGCCACGCCCTCACCGTCACCGGCTTCGGCCTGGCGCTCATCCTGGGCGGCGCCCTCGGCAATCTCTGGGACCGCGTGCTGGACGGCCACGTCGTGGACTTCCTCGACTTCTCCGTGGCCGGGTATCATTGGCCGGCATTCAACGTCGCCGACAGCGCCATCGTCATGGGAGCGCTGCTGCTGGTCACCGAGATCCTGTTCGCCAAGCCCGCCGAAGAGAAGAAGCCCGCGCCGGCGAAACAAAACTGAAAGCTGCGATTCTTGATTTGGGTGTCATCCTGAGCGAGCGCGCCCGACCCTACTCATCCGCGCTGTCGGCCCGGTTCCCGGCAACCGCCGGATCAAGCTCATGCCTCTTCGGTCCCTTGCCCTTGAACCACAGCGCGCCTCCATGCTCGCGGAAACGAGTAGGAGCAGTCGGGTCCACGCCTTCTGTGAGGTCGAGCTTCTTCGTGGCGCCGTCGCGAGCGCGCAGCGCGGCCAGCACACGCTCGGGCGTGAACGGCACTTCGCGCAGGCGAATGCCCACCGCGTCATAGATGGCGTTGGAGATTGCCGGGATGGTAGCCGCCAGCGAGCCTTCGCTGCACTCCTTGGCGCCGAACGGGCCTTCGGGGTCGATGCTCTCGACAATGATGGGTTCGATCTCGGGCGACTCCATGGCCGAGGGCGAGCGGTATTCGAGCAGGCCGGGATTCATCAGCAGGCCGTCCTTCCAGACCATCTCTTCTTCGAGCGCCTGGCCCAGGCCCATCCACACCGAGCCGATGATCTGCCCTTCCACGGAGACGGGATTGAGAGCGCGGCCGCAGTCATGCGCCGCCCATACCTTGTGGGCGGTGACTTCTCCGGTTTCCTCGTCCACGCTGACGTCGGCGACCTGCGCCGAGTAGGAATAAGACGGTGATGGTCCGACGCCGCCGCCCTTGAAGTTGCCGCCGCGGGCTTCCGCCGGAGGGGCGTAAGAGCCGGTGCCGGTGAGCGCGCCGTGGAAGTCGATGGCCGCGACCACGGCTTCCTCGAAGGTCATCCAGTCCTTCGGCGCCTCTTCTTTGCGCTTCTGCTGCAGCGAGCCGCGCAGAATCTGGCCTTCGACGTGACCGGCGACGGCGGAAGAATCGTCCGCGGCCGGCGCCGACGGCACGGCACCGCGCTTGAACACGCGGTCGTCGCGAAAAACCAGGTCTGCGGGAGCGCAGGTCATCTTGCGTGCGGCGGCGGAGGCGATCTGCTTTTTCACCTCTTCGGCAGCGCGCAGAGTCGCATTGCCGGCCATGAAAGTGACGCGGCTGGAGTAAGAGCCGATGTCGATGGGCGTCAGGTCGGTGTCGGCGGCGACGATCTTCACGCGCTGCAAGGTGCAGCCCAGCACTTCGGTGGCGATCTGCGCGGTCATGGTGTCGGAGCCCTGGCCGATCTCGGACGCGCCGGTATAAACCACCACACCGCCGTCGCGGTCGATCTTGATGTTGACCGTCGAGTGCGGCATGTCGGAGCGGATGATGGAGTTGGCGGCTCCGGAAACGTAGTGCGAGCAGCCGATGCCGAGCCCGCGTCCGCGGGGCAGTTTGCCGTGACGCTCGCGCCATCCCGAGCGCTCGACCACCTTCTCGATGCACTCCGGCAGGCCGTAGCTGGTGACGCGCAGGTTGTTGACCGTGATGCACGGCGGCTGGAGCAGGTTGATGCGGCGGATGTCGGCGGGGTCGAGCCCGAGCGCGCCGGCAACCTCGTCCAGCGCCGACTCGAAGGCGAAGCGCACGTTGACGGTGCCGTGGCCGCGCATGGCGCCGCACGCCGGCTTGTTGGTCAGCACGCGGTAGCCATCCCAACGCACATTGGGGATGTCGTAGATCGCACCCAGCAGCGCGCCTGAATAAAGGATAGTCACTACGCCATAGGAGCAGTAGGCGCCGCCGTCCTGCACCACGCGTGCGGCGACAGCGGTGAGGCGGCCGTCCCGCTTCGCGCCGATCTTCATGTCGATGATAGTGCGAGGGCGTCCGCGGTGCGCCCAGAAGACCTCTTCGCGTGTGTAGGTGATCTTCACCGGCGCTTGAGCAACGCGGGCGGCGACGGCAGCAATGATCTCCAGCGGAATGACCTCGCTTTTGCCGCCAAAGCCGCCGCCCACCAGCGGCTTGATCACCCGGATCTGCGACATGGGCATTTCAAGGACGAGTGAGAGCTTGTGCTGCAGGTAGTACGGCACCTGCGTCGAAGACCACACGGTCAGCCGGCCAGGCGCGCCCGTGTGCGGATCGGGTTCGAACGACGCCAGCGTGGAGTGCGGCTCCATGGCTGCGTGCGTTACTTCGTTGGCGATGTAGCGCGCCTCGCGGATACAGTCGGCCTCGGCAAAGCCCTTCTCGGGATCACCGAAGACGTGGTGGTAATCCTTCTCGAGGTTGTGCGGGCGGTTCTCGTGGATGAGGTCCCGCTCTGCCTTCATCGATTCTTCGGGATCGAAGTACGCCGCCAGCGGCTCGTACTCGACCTCGATCAGCTCCAGCGCTTTCTCGGCGGTGGGCTCGTCCACGGCGGCGACGCAGGCCACGTTGTCGCCCACGTAGCGGACCTTGTCCACAGCCAGCGCGGTCTCGTCGTGGCCGACGGGCAGGATGCCGTACTTGTTGGGCGCGTCCTTGCCGGTGACCACGGCAACAACACCTTCGAGCGCCAGTGCGCGGCTCGCGTCAATGCGCTTGATGCGTGCATGCGGATAGGGCGAGTGCAGGATCTTGCCGATCAGCATGCAAGGAAGCGTGAGGTCGTCGGTGTATTTGCCACTGCCGGTGGTCTTGCCGGCAGCATCGACCATGGCGATGCGCTTGCCGATGATGGAGAAATCGCTCATAGCTACTCGCTTCTAGCTCCTAGCTGCTGGCTCACGACCGGCGACTTGCGACTCACGACTGCCCTTCTGCTCGGCTTGAATGGCAGCCTTCACCGCCTGATACATCTGTGTGTAGCCCGTGCAGCGGCAGAGATTGCCGCTGAGCGCGTGGCGGACCTCGTCTTCGGTCGGATCGGGATTGGCGGCGAGCAGCGCCTTCACCGTCATCATGAAACCCGGCGTGCAATAGCCGCACTGGGCGCCGCCCCAATCGCCATAGGCCTTCTGGATGGCGGCCAGGGCGCCGTGCTCGGCCACGCCTTCGACGGTGGTGATCTCCTGGCCTTCACAACTGGCCGCGAGCAGCGTGCAAGACATCATGGGCACGCCCTCCACCAGCACGGTGCAAGCCCCACAGGAGGAATCGTCGCAGCCGCGCTTCGACCCCGTCAGGCCGAGGTCTTGGCGCAGCACGTCGAGCAGCAACTTGCTGGGCTCGATGGCCAGCTCGTGCCGGCGGCCGTTCACCCGAAGCTCGATGAGCTCTTTTGTCATTCACAAGCCTTCAGCATTCAGCGGTCAGCACTCAGTTCCGGCGGCTGAATGCTGAGTGCTGACTGCTGAGTGCTCAATATCCAAAATCTGCCGGCGCGGCGTAGGCGTGCTTCTTCACCGTCAGTTCCTCCTGGCGACAAGCGCCGAGCAGATTCAAATACTCGCGGCGGTCGTTCACGCCGTCCACCCAGCGCGCCTGCCACGCAGCGAAGTCCGCCGGGGTCTTGGTCTGCTCGTGATACTGGCGGAAGTATGCGTTATCGCGGCTGTAGTGACCCTGCACCGGCGAAGGATGCGCACCCCACGGGCACTCGACCACCGCCTCCACTAGAAACCCGGGGATGACGGTGCGATTCGGATCGCTGGCGATGACCTCGGGCTCGACGATCTCCTCAGCGACGACGATGACCTTCTTCGCCGCGCGCACGCCCTCGAGCATCACCCCTAAACCGCCCCAGCAGTGTGCGTTGCCCTCGCGGTCGGCGCGCTGCACTTGGACGATGGTCACATCGGGCACCAGAGCTTTGACGGCGTGGAGCTTTTCGCCGGTGAACGGCGATTGGAATTCTGCGAAGAATTCGTTGTCTTTGGCCAGATCGCTGCCCAGCGCGCTGCGCGTGGGCAGGAAAGGCACGCCCATCGCGCCGGCCTGAAGCGCGAGCGCGACAGCGAAATTCGTCAGGTTCGTGACCGTGAGCTGGCCGGATTCGGCGCCGCGCCGGAAGTTGTAGGCCGAGCCCATCATCACATTGCCGACCCAGGCAGCGATCACGCGCTCGGCGCATCCCGCGCCGATGAGCTGGTCGAAAAGAACATCCGAGATCGGCCCACTGAGCGTGAGCCCGCGCCGCTTCTGGCGGATGATCTCGTGCCCGGCGGCGAAGGGGATCATCTGCTCCATCTGCAGGCCGAGTGCAACGGAAGCGCCGTCAGGAACCAGCTCGGCAATAGCGGAGCGCATTGTTTGCAGTTTGCTCATCTATTTATTTGTCACCCCGAGCGAGCGCTGAAGCGCTCGCTCAGATATTTAGGCGATGATGACCTCATTCCCCCTTCCACACCGGCTGCCGCTTTTCGATGAACGCCCGGATGCCTTCTTTCGCGTCCTCGGTGGCCATCAGTTCGTCGATGTAGATCTTCTCGGCGCGGGCCAGACCTTTGTCCAGATGGATGGCATCCCAGGCGTAGAACGCTTTCTTGGCGAGGGCCAGGGCCGCGGGGCTGAGCTTCGCGGCACGCGCCAACGCCTTCTGAACCTCGGCTTCGACCTCGGCGTCGGCGACGGCGGCATTGGCCAGGCCCATAGCAGCGGCCTCGTCGCCCTTGAAGATGCGGCCGGTGAGCACCAGGTCGGCAGCGCGCTTCTGTCCGACAACGGCCGAAAGCGCCACCGCAGCCACCGGCGGGAAGCACGCCAGCGTGATCTCCGGGAAACCCCAGGTGGCGGCGGTCGAGGTGTAGACCAGATCGCAGACCAGCGCCAGTTCCGCGCCCCCGCCAAGACAGTTGCCGCGGACGGCGGCGATGGTCAGCTTCCGGGTCGCCAGCAGCGAGCGGATCACGGAGTGGAACTTGCCGAGCATCTCCGGGACCTGGTCGGGCGTGTGCGCCTTGACGTCCACGCCGACGGAAAAAGCGCGCTCGGAACCGGCTAGCACGATGATGGAGACGTCCGGCCGTTGCTCGATCTGTTCGATCGCCGCGACGAGTTCGTCCATCATGGGGAGGTCGATGACGTTCACCGGCGGGTTAGCGAGCGTGAGACGCGCGACCGGCGGCGCCAGGTCGAGCGTGATCTTGGCGAAGGCGGTTTGTGTTTGTGTGGCCATCACTTTGTCCAGAACCCTTCCTTGTCGTACTCCCGAATCGCCGTCAACTCGGCGGCGTTGGGAGGCGTGGTCTCGCGGACGTTGGGCGAGACGCGCAGCTTCCAGCCGGTGTTGGCCATCACATCGTCGCGAGTGACGCCGGGATGGATCGTGTCCAGATATGCTTCGCCGTCGTCGCCGAAGCGCAACACCGCCTTGGTGGTAATAACCGCAGCCGGCCCGCCGCGCGGCAGGCCGACGCGCTGGCGCCATCCGTGGCCGTCCCCGTTGCCCGGGCTGGTAATAAACGAGACGCGCTCGGGCAGGCGGTGGCGCGAGTGCTCGAGCAAGACGACGAAACGGTGCGCCAGCGAAGCAATGTCGCAGGCGCCGCCGGAGCCGGGCAAACGGATGACTTTTTTCCCAGGGGCTGAAGCCCCTTCTTTTTTTTCGTCCTGATCGGCACGACTGAAGTCGTGTCCTCCCGCAGGCACCTGCGTGGTATTGAGGTTTCCGAAGCGATCCACCTCCGCGGCGCCCAGGAATCCAAGATTCACGCGGCCGGATTGCAAGAGCGACATAACCGTCAGCATGTCCCCGGTCTGCGTCGCGCCCAGCAGGTTGGGCGGATCGGCCATGGTGTAGATCAGCTCGGGCGAGGGCGTCGAGCGGATGACGCCGTTCTCGAACAGGCCGATGGCGCCGGGCGCGTGCGTCTTCTTGGCCACGACGAAGGCGATCATTGGCAATCGCATGCCGACGAAGACCACTTCGCCGTCGCGAATCTCGCGCGCAGCGGCGGTGACCATGAGTTCGCCGAGGGTGTAGGCGGCGCGGGTTTCGGGGATGGCGGACGTGGTCATAGGCAGATCGTCGGTCGTCGAAAAAAGCAACCGCAAGGTCCCTCGACTCGGACCGCAAACAACGCGGTCCTCGCTCGGGAGGACAACCCTTATTTAAGGAACGTTTATCGCCATTTTGCGCGGCTCGGCGATGGTCTCGAACGGATCGCGGGCGCCGGTGCGCGGCGTGATCCATTTCTTCTCGTTGGCCAGGGTCTCCTTGAGCAGCTTCTTGTCGGCCGCGGTGGGAAGCCATTCGCTCACCTGCTGCTCGTAGGCCTTGTCTTCGAGCGGCTCGCCCATCTGCGGATGATGCTTCTTGCCCGCCCAGCGCCCGATGGTGCGGTTGAAGTGGACATCCGGCGCGTAGAGCCGCGGCACGCCCGGCTTCAGCCCGTTGTTGAAGTGCGCCACCAGCCCGGCAACCTCGTCGTGATACAGGTGGCGGTTGTAGTCGTTCACGTCATCGAGGTCGGGCTGCTGCTGGTTCTTGGGCTCGTCATAGCGTCCCTTGATGCCCCACACATACGCCCAGTGCGCCGACGACGAATGGTCGGTGCCGAACAGGTCGTACGATTCCGAGATCCACTTGTTGAGATATTTCTGGATGAGCCAGCCGGGCACGACGCCGGCTTCAACCACGCGGCGCAGCCCGCTGTCGCCGGTGCCCATGTGGAAAGCCTCTTCGCGCAGCATGTAGGACACGGAACGGCCGAGCGGCGCGAAGCCCGAGTACTTCAGCATCTGGAGCTGGAACTTGCCGTCACGGTCGACGAAGTCGGTGTAGGCGAACAGGTCCATCCAGTTGTCCACCTCTTCGTTGAAGGCGTTGAGCAGGCGCCGGTTCTCGAAGGCGCGGCGCTCCAGCATCTTCTGCGCTTCCACCTTGCCGGTAGCGCCGAAGTGCTCGATGAGCAGGGCGCACATCTGCCAGCCGTGGCGCATCTCTTCGATCATGATGCGGGTGAGCGCGCGGCGGTCCCAATCGGTGGGCGCGGTCTCAAACAGGAAGCGCTGCTGCTCGACCGAAGCGAACTCGGTGTCGCCCTGGTAGACGATCATGTTGAGCAGCGCGTCGCGCATGTTCTGGGTGGGGATCTGCCGGACGGTCTCCCACTTGGGACGCCCCTTGTAGTGGCCGAACTGAATCTCTTTTTCTTCGATGGCGCCGTAGAGCGTCTCGAATTTGAACTCCTGCATCTCGCGCGGGTTGACGCCGATCTCCACGCGCCATTCCTCGAAGAGTCCGACCCAGTCGCTAAATGTGCCGATTTTGTGAACCTTGCCAGGCATAAGACCTCAGTTGTCAGTTATCTCCACAGCATGGATTTCTCCGGATCGTCGCATCTGTAGTGGACAATGACTTTCCGTCCCTTCCACGATTCTCCGAACTCGGACGCGTCTCGCTCCTTAAGGAATGACTCCCGGTAGCAGCCGGAATAGTACACACCTTTTACCGTGTACCAATACGTCACATAAACGACCCAGGGGGCTGAGCCGTCAACCCTGACGTCCGTCACTTCCCCATGGCTGTAAGGCCACGGCTCTGCCAATCGCCGCTTCGCCTCGTTCCATAACGACTCGCATAGAACTATCAGAAAAGCGATTACAAGCTCATCCACACGCTTTTCAGCTCCGTGTAGGCTTCAAGCGCCTGCGCGCCTAAATCGCGCCCGAACCCCGACTGCTTGTAGCCGCCGAACGGTAGTGCCGCGTCCATCAGGCCGTAAGTATTGATCCAGACCGTGCCGGCTTTCAGGCGGCGCGAGAGCGCGTGCGCCCGCTTGATGTCCCTGGTCCAGATTGCGGCTGCGAGGCCATAAGGATTCTGGTTCGCGAGTTCGGCGACCTGGTCCACGTCATCGAACGTCAGCGTCGCCAGCACCGGACCGAAAATCTCTTCGCGGGCGATGGTCATGTCGTTCTTCACGCCGCCGAAGATGGTGGGCTCGACGAAGAAGCCGTTGCCGTTGCCCACTGTCGCGCGTTTGCCGCCAGCGATGAGCTGTGCGCCTTCGCTCTTGCCGGCTTCGATGTAGCCCAGGACCTGCTGCATCTGCTGCTGGCTGACGATGGCGCCCAAGCGCGTCTTGGGATCGAGCGGGTCGCCGGGTATGAGTTTCTTCGTGCGCTCTACGAGCTTGCCCAGGAATTCGTCCTGCACCTTGGTCTCCAGGAACAAGCGCGAGCCCGCGTTGCACACCTCGCCCTTGCCGTAGAAGATGCCGTTGATCGCGCCCTTCACCGCGGAGTCGATATCGGAATCGGCGAAGACGATGTTGGGCGACTTTCCGCCGAGCTCGAGCGTCACGCGCTTCAGAGTGTCGGCGGCGGAGCGCATGATCTCCTTGCCGACTACGGTCGAGCCGGTGAACGCAACCTTGTCGACGCCGGGATGCGCCACCAGCGCCTTGCCGGTCTCGGGGCCGCCGGTGACGATGTTGAGTACACCCGCGGGGAAGCCGGCTTCGGCGGCCAACTCGCCCAGACGCAGCGCGGTAAGCGGCGTCTGCTCCGCAGGCTTGAGCACGGCGGTATTGCCGCATGCCAGCGCCGGTCCGAGCTTCCAGGACGCGAGCAGCAGAGGGAAATTCCACGCGACGATGGCGCCCACCACGCCCACCGGCTCGCGCAGCGTGTAGGTGAAAGCGTTGTCGAGGGTGTTGACGGTCTCGCCGTGTATCTTGGTGGCCCATCCCGCGTAGTAGCGGAGGACGTCGATGACCATGGGCATATCGACGTAGCGGGACTCGAAGATAGGCTTGCCGTTGTCCAGGGTCTCGAGTTCGGCGAACTCTTCAAGATTCTTCTCGACCAGATCGGCCAGCTTCCACAGCAGGCGTCCGCGCTCGCTGGCGGAAATCGAGCGCCAGGCGCCTTTGCCGGTCTTCTCGAAAGCGGCGCGGGCGGCGGCGACCGCGCGATCCACATCGGCGGCGCTCGCCTCGGCAACCTGGGTCAAGACTTCGCCGGTAGCGGGATTGATGGTATCGAAGGTCTTCCCTGCTTCCACCCATTCGCCGTTGATGAGGAGCTTACCGGGCTTGATCGCTGTTTTTTCTGCTGCAATCATCGCGAAACCTTTAGCCACAGAGGACACAGAGGCGCACCGAGGGTTTCTTTCCTCCCTGCCTCTGTGGTGATCTTTTTCATCTCTTATTTGCCAGTGAACGTTGCCGGGCGCTTCTCGACATAAGCGTTCAGGCCTTCCTTGGCGTCGTCGGACTGGAACAGGAGCTGCTGATTCTCGCGTTCCAGAGCCAGTGCGGCTTCGAGCGGAATCTCCCAGCCTGTCTGGATGGCGCGCTTGATGCGTCCCACGGCCTTGGACGCCTTGTTGGGCGGACAGAACTGGCGCGCGTACTCCATCACGTTCTGCATGAAGTTATCGCGCTCGAACACGTCGTTGACTATGCCCAGCTCTTTCGCTTCCTCGAAGGTGAAGGTGTTGCCGGTGACGATCAGTTCGATGGCGCGCGACTTGCCGATCATCCGCGAAAGCCGCTGCGTGCCGCCGGTGCCGGGGAGCACGCCCAGGTTGACCTCGGGCAGGCCGATCTTGCCCGAGTCCTGGCGGGCAATGCGGATGTCCGCGGCCATGGCGATCTCCAGGCCGCCGCCCACGGTGTGGCCGTTGAGCGCGGCAATCACCAGCTTGGGCGTGTGCTCCAGGCGCAAGAGGGTCTCGTTGGCGTGCAGGCAGAAGTAGTACTTAAAGGTCGGATCGACGCTGCAGAGCATCTTGATGTTGGCCCCGGCACAGAAAAACTTCTCGCCCGCGCCGGTAAGGACGATGACGTACACGTCGTTCGCCATGCGCGCGCGCAGGATGGCCTCGTCGAGCTGCCGGTTCATCTCGTAGGTGTAGGTGTTGGCCGGGGGATCGTTCAACTCGATGACGGCAATGCCGGCGTCGGTGCGGTAGTTGATAAGCTGGCGGGTCTCGGTGGTGGGCTGCGTTGTGGTGGCCATCAGGCTTAGCTCCTCATATTCGTTGCGTCATTTCAAAATCGGGTGATCGGGTGATCGGGCCATCGGGTGATTGAAAAACCTCTCACCTTCACTTCGGGCGCGTGCGGGCCTTCTTCGGCGAACCGCACAAAACGCCGTTAAGAAAAATGTCAGACATCTGGCGGGCCAGGGCGCCGGCGTCGGCGTCCACCCGCGGATTGTGCCAGGTGTAGATCCAGTTCATCATGCCGAAGAGGCTGAGCACGGCGATGCGCCCGGAGAATTCTACTCCGCGCGCGCGCATCAGGTCTTCCACCAGCCCCAGGCAGATGCGGTAGTACTCGCGCTTGATGGCGCGCACCTCCGAGCCGTAGCTGTTCTTCAGCGCCTCGTCCTCGTGGGAGAGCACTTTCATCGCTTTCTGGTTGGCGAGGAAATATTCGAGGTGGTTCTTGATGAAAACGCGCACCCGCTGCTCGGGGTCGGTGACGCCTTCCAGTCGCGGGCGCAGGCCGGCGAGGATGGTCTCAAAGGCGTGCTTCTGGATCAGGTAGAGCAGCTTCTCCTTGGATTCGAAGTAGTAATAAAGGCCAGCCAGGGACATGCCGGTGGCGCGGCTGAGGTCGCGCATGGAGGCGGCATCGTATCCCTTGTCGCAGAAGACGGCGGTGGCGTGATCGAGGATCTCGCCCAGGCGGCGGTCGAAGCGCTTCTGCGAGCCCAGGGGGTTGCGGCCCAGCGCGCGCGGACGGCGATGAGTAAGCGCAGTGCGAGGAGAAGCAGACATCCGGTTGAGGCTCCACTCCTTTACCGAACGTTCGTTCGAGTGGAGTTATCATAGGATGCCGCGCGAGCGGAGTCAAGGGGCGGGATAGCTGGACGATGACCGCAGGGCTTCCGCCCTGCTCCCCACCGGGGTCGAGTGTAGATCCTCACGCTCGCGCCTACGGCGCTTCGCTCAGGATGACAAGCTAGTTGCGGATGTCGGCCATCTGGCGCTCGACTTCCGCCTTCTGCTCCGCCGACAGCGGCAGGAACGGCAGCCGCGACGGGCCGCCGTAGTAGCCGTTCAGATCCATGGCGTACTTGATGCCGGGGACGCCGAGTTCTCCGCCGACTTTCAGCGACGCTTGCACGATGCGCTGCTGCTTCTCATGCGCCAGCGCCATGTCGCCTTCTTTCCAGGCGGCGTAGATCTCATAGCAAGCGGTGGGCGCGGCGCAGGCAAAGGCCAGGATCGCGCCCACGGCGCCCACGTCGAGTGACTCCTTCAGCAGGTGCGCCGAGCCCACCAGCACCTGGTATCCGACTTCCTTGCTGCGGGTCTTCAGCCTGGGCGGGGTAGCCACGGCGGCCCCGCCAAGCGAGGACGTGGGAACCACATCTGAGCCGTTGCCCGAGCCGGCGGCAGCCAGCATGCGCGGGGTCACGGCATTGAAGACCTCGGTGACGGTCGCGGTGCGCTGGACGTGCCGCGTGCCATCGACCATCTTCTTGACCTTATCGATCACGCCGGCGGATTCCTTGATGCCGATGAGGTTGGGATGCTGGGCGAGTTCGATCACCACTTCCGCCGGGATGTCGTAGCCGGTGGCCTGGGGAAAGTTGTAGATGATGACGGGCAGCGGCGAATGGTCGGCAACCGTGCGGTAGAAAGCCAGCAGGTTGGCGGGTTGCATCTGGCGCTTGTAGTAGTGGGGCGTGCGCACCATGGCGGCGTCGTAGCCCAGGGAAGCCGCGTACTCCGTCAGGCGCAGGGTTTCGATGGCGGACTCGATGCCGGTGCCGGCAACCAGCACCTTGTTCGGCGCAGCGTGATCGTGAGCGCACTTGAAGACGTCGCGACGCTCCTGGTCGCTGAGCAGGATGGACTCGCCGGTCGAGCCCAGCACCACGATGCCAGCGACGGGCGTCTTGGAATAGCGCACGACATTGTGCTCGAGTTTCTTGAAGTAAATGCTGCCGTCGGGATAGAAGGGCGTGGTGATAGGCGGAAGAATACCGTGAAGAAGCATGATCCAGCTCCTGGCTGCTGGCTGCCAGCTGCTAGCCGCAGACTTATCAAACAGTTAAGTATAGCGCCGTGAGGAGAGCGCGGGAATCACTGTTTCGGCGCGGCCCGCGTGAGTTTGAAATCGGCGAACTGGGTCCATTTGCCGTCCTTGTCCTTTTGCTCCAGCAGCCACTGCCAGGCACCGGTCTCGGGCGACCAGCGGTAGGTGGTGTGGAAGGGGCCGTCGGGATACTCGAAGACGAAGCGGATGGCATTGCCGTCGCGGGCGCCATAGCCGAGGGTCTCGGAGTAGCGCCCGCCAAAGACGTCGAGCAGGTGCAGCACGTAGCGCTCGCTGACGGCGTCGTAGCCGAGGAACCAGATTGCCTCGTAGCGGCGTTCCGAGCTAGGCGCGCTGGCAGCGGTCTTCTCGTGAATACGCAGGAACTGGTGGTTCAACACCCACTCGGCCTGGAGGTCATGGTGCGCGTCGTGGCCCATGACCGGGCCGGTGAGGGTCCAGGCGCCGGCCATATGGTCAACCAGATCGTCCTGCCACTCTGCCGGCGCCTGTGCATGGGCGGGGTCCACCCGGAGAGCGAACAGCATCAGAAGGGCGCAGGCAGCGGGGAATCGCATGGTAAGACCTCCCGGCAAGGGTTCCCGTCTCGGGACTTCACGAACGCAACGGGTAAGGTATTCTAACCAGTCGAGCCGAGACTCTGGATACTGGATAAAAGTCAGCCAGTGGAGTAGAAACTAGGGGCTAATAAAATCATGGGACGACGCCGCCACCAGCGCTTCAAGAAAGAGCTGACGGTGAAGATCCACGGGGCAGACAGCCTGGGACAACCGTTTGTGCAGTCCGCTTCGGTGATCGACGTGAGCGAGTCCGGAGTGCGCCTGCAAGGGGTGCAGGTGCTGTATCGCGCCGGCCAGACGGCCGTGCTGGAGCACAACGGCAACAAGGCTAAGTACCGCGTGGCGTGGGTGGGAGGCGGCGCGCTGGCCGGGCAAGCCGGACTGGTGAACCTGGAGCCGCAGAAATCCATCTTCAACCTGCGCTTTCCCGCTTCCGGTCCCGACAAGTATGTGGTGCCGCCGCCGGAAGTAGCGGAGTTCCAGGGTGGCTTCCGCCAGTTCGATGACGGCCTCCGCCGGCTGGTCGAACAACGGCGGCGGGCGGAAAAGCGGAAGGACGAGCGCCGCCGCTTCCCACGCTATGCCGTCCGCGGCGACGCGGAAATCTACGTTGAGGATTCGGCGTTCCCGGTGCGCGGCAAGCTCACCGACCTCGGCCGCGGCGGCTGTTTCGTCGAACTGCTGCCGGGGATCACGCTGGATACCAAGGTCATCCTGATCTTGCTGCTCTCGCAGCGCAAGATCCGCGTCGAAGGGGTGGTGAGATCGGTGCTGACGAGCTTCGGTTTGGGGATCGAGTTCCTGCACATCGAACCCGAGGATCAGCAACGCCTGGACGAGCTACTGACCGCGCTCGAGCACGGCATAGCACTGCCGCCCGCCGCCCCACCTTCTGCGGAACCACCCGTGGCAGCACCCGCCGCCACCCCAGCCCCTGACCCGCAGCGCGCCCTGGAAGCGGTGAAGAGCTGGTTCGGCGACCACGATTCTTTGACCCGGCAGGAGTTCCTCGTGCTGCTCAAGAAGGCCAGAGAGCAGTGAGCGGCCGCGTCCGGTTGCAACCGCAATTCACAGCAAGAGCAACAGCTAGGTCAGCGCGGTGCGCTCGGCGTGCAAGTGCTGCAGGGCGCGCACGCTGACCTCCTCGCGCTGAATGGCGGCAATGCCTTCGGCGGCGGCGCGCGCCGCCGAGAGTGTGGTCATGCAGGGGACGTGGTGGGTCACGGTGGCGCGCCGGATGGCTTTCTCGTCGAAGTAGGGATCGGGCCCGCGCGGGGTGTTGATGACGAGCTGGATCTTGTCGCCCTTGATCAGGTCCACGGCGTTGGGCCGGCCTTCCTTCACTTTGTAAACCCGCTCGGTGATGATGCCCTTGGTGGCCAGCACGTCGGCGGTGCCGTGAGTACACACCAGGCGGAAGCCGAGGTCGAGGAAGCGCTGCGCGACTTCGGCCACGTGCGGCTTGTCCTGGTCGGTGACGCTGATGAACACGGTGCCGCCGCGCGGCAGCTTCTGGCCGGCGGAGAGTTGCGCCTTGGCGAAGGCTTCGCCGAAATTGTCGGCCACGCCCATGACTTCGCCGGTGGATTTCATCTCCGGACCGAGCACTGTATCCACGCCCGGAAACTTCGACCAAGGGAAGACCGGCGACTTGACCCAATAGCAGCTTCCCGTCGCCAGGTCGGCCTCACGCTCCACGTATTCCGGCAGGAACTCGCGCAGCTTGCGCCCGGTCATCAGACGGGCGGCGATCTTGGCCAGGGGCACGCCGGTGGCTTTCGACACGTAGGGCACGGTGCGCGAGGCGCGCGGGTTCACTTCCAGCACGTACACCTTGTCGCGGTGGATGGCGTATTGGGTGTTCATCAGCCCGATGACTTTGAGCGCGCGGGCGAGGCGGAAGGTGTAGTCGCGCATGGTCGCCATGTGGCGCTCGGGGATATCCACCGCGGGCAGCACGCAGGAGGAATCGCCGGAGTGGATGCCGGCTTCCTCGATGTGCTGCATGATGCCGCCGATGACCACGTCTTCGCCGTCGGAGAGCGCGTCCACGTCCACTTCGGTGGCGGCTTCGAGGAAGTGGTCGATGAGCACGGGGCGCTCCTGCGAATACTCGACCGCTTCCTTCATGTAGCGGATGACGGTCTCGTCGTCGTAAGCGATCTGCATGGCGCGGCCGCCCAGCACGTAGGACGGGCGCACCAGCACGGGATAGCCGACGCGGTTCGCGCCCGCTACCGCTTCTTCGATGCTGGTGGCCATGGCGCCCGGAGGCTGCGGGATCGCGAGTTCGTCGAGCAGCTTGCCGAAGCGCTTGCGGTCCTCGGCCAAGTCGATGGATTCGGGCGAAGTGCCGATGATAGGCACTCCCGCGGCCTTGAGCGGCAGTGCCAGGTTGAGCGGAGTCTGCCCGCCGAACTGCACGATCACGCCGATGGGCGCGCCGCTGGTGGCTTCATGCTCATAGACCGCCAGCACGTCCTCGAAAGTCAACGGCTCGAAGAACAGGCGATCGCTGGTGTCGTAGTCGGTGGAAACCGTCTCCGGGTTGCAGTTGACCATGACGGTCTCGTAGCCGTCGTCGCGCAGGGCGAAGGCGGCGTGGCAGCAGCAGTAGTCGAACTCAATTCCCTGCCCCACGCGGTTGGGGCCGCTGCCCAGGATGATGACTTTCTTCCGCGCGGTGGGCTCGGCTTCGTCCTCGGACTCGTAGGTGGAGTAGAGGTAAGGGGTGTAGCTCTCGAACTCGGCGGCGCAGGTGTCCACGCGCTTGTAGACCGGCGTGATGCCGTGGGTCTTGCGGAAGTGGCGAATCTTCTCCGCCGCGCCTTTACCGGTCCCGAGGCGCCACATGTCGGCCAGCCGCGCGTCGGAGAACCCCATGCGCTTGGCCTCGCGCACCAGCTCCGGCGGCACGGACGCGAAAGGATGCTTCTCGAGCTCCGCCTGGAAATCCGTCGCCTCCTTCAATTGGTGCAGGAACCAGGGATCGATGGAGGTCATGCGCGCCAGCTCTTTCACCGTGTGTCCCTGCCGCAGGGCATAGCGCAGATAGGTGAGGCGCTCGGGATGCGGCGTCACCAGGCGCTGGGTAAGAATGCGCGGCTCGATCAACTCCGAGCCCACGCGCTTGCCGGTTTCGAGCGACCGTATGCCCTTGAACAGGGCTTCCTTGAAGGTGCGGCCGATGGCCATCACTTCGCCCAGCGACTTCATCTGCGGGCCCAGGGTCTCGTCCGCTCCGGGAAATTTCTCGAACTGCCACTTGGGAATCTTCACCACTACGTAGTCGAGCGTGGGCTCGAAGCAGGAGGGCGTCTTGCGCGTGATGTCGTTGGGGATCTCGTCGAGCGTGTAGCCTACCGCCAGGCGGGCGGCAATCTTGGCGATCGGGAACCCAGTGGCCTTCGAGGCCAACGCCGAGGAGCGCGAGACGCGCGGGTTCATCTCGATCACCACCATGCGGCCGGTAGTCGGGTGTATCCCAAACTGGATGTTGCTGCCCCCGGTCTCGACGCCGATCTCGCGGATGATCAGGATGGCGGCGTCGCGCATGGCCTGGTACTCGCGGTCGGTGAGCGTCTGCGCCGGGGCCACGGTGATGGAGTCGCCCGTGTGCACGCCCATGGGATCGAAGTTCTCGATGGAGCAGATGATGATGACGTTGTCGGCGAGGTCGCGCATCACCTCGAGCTCGAATTCCTTCCAGCCCAGCACCGATTCTTCGATCAGCACTTCGTGCACAGGCGAGAGGTCGAGGCCGCGGGCCAGGATGTCGAGCAGTTCCTCGCGGTTGTAAGCCAGGCCGCCGCCGGTCCCGCCCAGAGTGAACGACGGCCGGATGATCACCGGGAAACCGATCTTGCCGGAGAACTCGAGGCCGTCCTTGAGATTATTGACCAGCGCCGATTTCGGGGACTCGAGGCCGATGCGCGAGACGGCGTCCTTGAAAAGCAGGCGGTCTTCCGCCTTCTTGATGGCTTCGAGCTTGGCGCCGATCAGCTCGACACCGTACTTGTCGAGCACTCCGGCGTCAGCCAGCTCGACCGAAAGGTTGAGCGCGGTCTGGCCGCCGACCGTGGGCAGCAGGGCGAATCTGTGGCCGTCGGAAAGCTCCGACTCGGTGCGGATGATCTCGGTCAAATAGCCCTTGGTGAGCGGCTCGATGTAGGTGCGGTCGGCGGTCTCCGGGTCGGTCATGATGGTGGCCGGATTGGAGTTCACCAGCACCACCTCGTAGCCCTCGGCCTTGAGCGCCTTGCAGGCCTGGGTGCCGGAGTAGTCGAACTCGGCCGATTGCCCGATGATGATGGGCCCGGAGCCGATGATCAGGATCTTCGAGATGTCAGTGCGGCGTGGCATGGTTCAGTCGGTGGTCGTTGGTCGTCGGTCGTTGGTCGTTGCATTCACGGCGCGGCTGAAGGCGCGCCCCTTTCAAAGACGGAAGGGGTTGGGGTTCGGCGTCAGCGTTTGTCACGAACAATGAACTCATGTCCTCCTTTACAGTCTGGAAAGACCGGCGATATGTCAATGAGCACACCCTCTGTCTCGGGGACTCGCGCCTTAACTTCTACATCGAACCAGTCAACCAGGTCTCCCCGTTCGACGATAAGGGTGTAGTGCCCTGGTACTAAGTTTCCGAAGTCAAACCGACCGTTCGCGTCCGCTTGCACGCTCAAGAGTTCATGCATGTCTTCGCGACGCGTGATCGGGTTTCGATACTCGAACAGTGTTAGCCTCGCACCAGCCACGGGAAACGACTGCCGTAGCCACCGCATGTACTGCAGCGGCGGAAGGAATTTCAAATCCCTCCCGACCACGCACCCGCGCAGCCTCGTGACCTGGTAGAAATAGCCTCGGCTGAAGCTGCACGCAGCCGCAAATGGCACGCTAAGGACAAACACTGCCAGTACAAGAGCATGCCGGGCACGCATCATGCCCTCCACTCCTCCATCATCTTCACAAAATCCTTGAACAGGTAATGCGAGTCGTGCGGACCCGGGGACGCTTCGGGGTGGTACTGCACGCTGAACAGCGGCAACGACCGATGGCGCAGGCCCTCCAGCGTCTGGTCGTTCAGGTCCATGTGCGTGAGCTCGACGTCGCGCAGATTCAGCGAGTCGGGATCGACGGCGAAGTTGTGATTGTGCGCTGTGATTTCGACCTTGCCGGTACGCAACTGCTTTACCGGATGGTTGCCGCCGTGGTGTCCGAACTTCAGCTTGTAAGTCTTTCCGCCGAGGGCGAGGCCAACGAGCTGATGTCCGAGGCAGATGCCGAAGACAGGCACGCGCCCCATCAGACGCCGAATGTTGTCTTGCGCATAAGTGACAGGTTCGGGATCGCCGGGGCCGTTGGATAGAAAAACTCCGTCAGGCTTCAGCGCAAGCACGTCTTCAGCACTGGTCTCGGCTGGGACGACGGTTACGCCGCAGCCTTCCGACGTCAGCTTGCGCAGGATGTTGTGCTTGATGCCGTAATCGTAGGCTACCACGTGGAAGCGCGGTGGCTCGTCCTTGACGCCCACGACTTCGGTCGGCTCGTGCGAGCGCTCGCCGGTCTGCCACAGGTAGCGCTGCTTCGTGGAGACGACTTTGGCAAGATCGGTGCCCTCCATCTTGGGAAGGGCGCGCGCCTTGGCGATCAGCTTCTCGGGATCGCTCTCCAGCATGGAGATGACGCCGCGCTGGCAGCCGCGGTCGCGCAGGTGGCGCACCAGGGCGCGTGTGTCGATATCGGAGATCACCGGAATTTTGTAGCGTTCCAGGTACTCGTCGGCCACCTGCTGCGAGCGCCAGTTGGAACTGACCCGCGAGAACTCGCGCACCACGAGCCCCTCGATGTAAGGGCGCGTGGCCTCGGCGTCGTCGGGATTGGTGCCGTAGTTGCCGATCTCGGGGTTGGTGAGGACTACGATCTGGCCGCAGTAGGAGGGGTCGGTGAAGATTTCCTGGTAGCCGGTGATGGAGGTATTAAAAACAACTTCCCCGTAGCATTCGCCTTTCGCACCGTAGCCTTTGCCGCGGAAGATGCGTCCATCTTCCAGCGCAAGGATGGCCTGCATTCAGACTCCAGGGAGTGGATTTTTCAGATTTTAACAGAAGTTTCGAGTTTTCAAGTTTCGATCTGATCTTGAAACTCGAAACGTGAAACTTGAAACGCTTCTACCGCAGCACCCCCAGCTTGTCCACCGGCCAGTATACGAAGACGGCTTTGCCATAGATGCAGGATTCGTCCACCGGGCCGAACTCGCGACTGTCGTTGGACATGGAGCGGTGGTCGCCGAGCATGAAGTAAGCGTGGTCGGGCACCACCGTCTCGGGATAGGAGTGCGGGTCGACGAAGTCGCGGGGGACGTAGTCTTCGGTGAGGCGGCGGCCGTTGACGTAGACGCGTCCACGCTCGATGCGAATGTGGTCGCCCGGAACGCCGATCACGCGCTTGATGTAACTCTTCGCCGGATCGCGGGGATAGCGGAAGACCACCACGTCGCCGCGCGACACCGACTCGAAGCGGTACACGAACTTGTTGATGAAGATGCGCTCCTGATCCTGCAGGCCGGGCAGCATGCTGGTGCCTTCCACCTTCACCGGCTGATACAGGAACAGGATGATGAATCCGGAGATAGCCAGCGAGATCACCAGGTCGCGCGCCCAACTGCGCAGCAAGGACCGCATGCGCGTACGCGCTCTCGGGGCCGGAACCGCCGGTTCGACAGAAGTGGGTATCGCGCCGTTGCTCATCCCGCTGTCCATTATACGGAAATCCGGAACGGATCGGGTTCATCGAGAGATCGGGTCATCGGGTCATTGTGGGCCCTAGGGCGCGAACCACCGTAACCTCCAAGTGTCCGGCTGCATCCGAATAACGGTAAGACTTCGATACAATAGAGCCCATGAAGCGTGCCCTGATCCTGGCGGTGGTAGCGCTGGCGGCGATCACCACATCGGCGGAGTGGCTGGACGTGCCGGCGTATCATCCGGCGCCGCCGAAAAAGGGCGAGCAACTGCCTTCCATCCTGGGCGGGCTCGACCTGGGCGGCCCCAACTTCAAGAATCCCTTCCAGGTGCGCGCCTACGAACTGGCGGCGAAGATCCCGAATGTCATCTATCAGCAACCCTGCTATTGCCGCTGCGACCGCTCGGTGGGACACAAGAGCCTGCATAGCTGCTTCGAAAGCACCCACGGCGCCCATTGCGCCGCCTGCATGAGAGAGCTCTTCTACACCTACGAGCAGCACAAGGCGGGCAAAACGGCCGCGCAGATCCGCGAAGGCATCATCAAGGGCGAGTGGGAGAAGCTGGATCTGCAGGCGGCTGCCTCTGACTAGTACCAAGTACCTAGTACCCAGTACCAAGTAACGAGTACTGAGAAGGAGGCAGCCCACTTGCCACGCCCACTTGGTACTTGCAACCTGGTACTTGGTACTCATCTCCGAGTTGACGCCTATCCCACTTTATGCGTATAAACACGCGTGCTCCCCTGGGATGAGGGCGGCGGCTAGGAAGATTTCCACAGGGCACAAAGGCTTGAGCAGCCGGACTCCCGTTGAGCCCACAGCCCGATGAAGAAAAAAAATACAGGGAAAGTTAAGCGTTCTAGCTCTAGCAGCAAGAAAACAAAGCCTGTTAAGAGCCAGCAAGGGCGCGTCTTGGAGATGGCGCCGTGCCCCCAGCCCAAACCCACGGTGCAGGAAGATCCACGTTTTGCACAGGCTGTGGAAAACTATGAGGCGGCGCTCAAGGCCATCCAGGAACGAAAATTCGACCGCGCCAAGGGGCTATTGCAGAAGGTGATGGACGGGTCTTCCACCGAACTGGCCGACCGGGCGGCGGTCCACATCAAGCTTTGCAATCAGCAAATGGCGCGCACCGCCACCGCCTTCAAGACCCCGGAAGAACACTATGATTTCGCGGTCTCGCTGATGAACCATGGCAAGTACGACGAGGCCCGCACCCATCTGGAGAAGATCCTGAAGCAGAATCCCAAGGCCGACTACGCGCTCTACGGGCTGGCCACACTGGACTGCCTGACCAGCAAGGTCGAGGACTCGCTCCGCCACCTGGATGAAGCCATTCGCCTGAACCCGGCGCTGCGCTTCCAGGCCCGCAACGATTCCGACTTCCACAACCTGGCGGACGATCCGCGCTTCACCGAACTGCTCTACCCTGAGCCGGGCACAGAGTTTACTCCTCCGTTGCCAAGATAGGTCTGCTGCCGATTCCTCCGGCAAAAGAGCGATAATACGGGCGACATGGTTGAGGATAACAGGAACCGGAACGAATCTGCGCGGCCGCTGCGGGTGGTGGCGATGGGCGGCGGCACCGGGCTTTCCACGCTGCTGAAAGGGCTGAAGCGCTACGTCAAGCCGCCGGGAGAGACCGCAGCGGCGGCCGGAACCGGCGTCATCGGCGAATTGAGCGCCGTGGTCACCGTCACTGACGACGGCGGCTCCAGCGGCCGGCTGCGACGCGAGTTCAACATCCTGCCTCCCGGCGACATCCGCAACTGCATCGTGGCGCTGTCGGAAGACGAGGCGCTGCTCTCGCGCCTGTTCCAATATCGCTTCCCTGCCGGCAAGGGGCTGGCGGGCCACAGCTTCGGCAATCTGTTTGTGGCGGCGCTGACGGCGGTGACCGGCGACTTCGCGCAGGCAGTGAAGCTCTCCTCGGAGGTACTGGTCACGCGCGGGCATATCTATCCCGCCACCACCGCCAACGTGGCACTGGAAGCGCTGATGGCCGACGGCTCGCGGGTGCAGGGCGAAACCCGCATCACCGCCAGCACCGGGCGGATCGTCGACCTGCACATGGTGCCGCCCGATCCCCAGCCGATGCCGCAGGCGCTGGAGGCCATCGCGCACGCCGACCTCATCACCATCGGGCCGGGATCGTTGTTCACCAGCCTCATCCCCAACATGCTGGTGCAGGGAGTTCCCGAGGCCATCGCCTGCTCGCCGGCGGTGAAGGTGTTCGTCTGCAACCTGATGACGCAGTCCAACGAAAGCCTGGGACTCAGCGCCCCTGACCACATACGGGCCATCTACAAGCACACCTCTAGGCACCGGATCTTTGATTACGCGCTGCTGAACCGGGCGCCGGTCTCGGAAGCGCTCAAGACCAAATACGCGCTGGAAGGGGCGGCGCAGATCGTGAACGATCTCGGCGGGATGGAGCAGCTCGGGGTGCGGCCGGTCGAAGGCGATTATCTCGACGAAACCGCGGAGGTGGCGCGCCATGCCACCGACCGCATCGCGCGCGATTTGCTGGCGCTGGCCGCGGGCCGCATCCCGCCGGACGCGCCACGCGGCGAACGCTCCTCAACTTCCCGCGAACACGTTAAGATAGCCCACTGAATGCCGAAGACCAGAAAGACTCCCAAGGTCAGCACCGAAACCACACCGAAGTTCGCGATCGCCATCATGGCCGCGGGTAAGGGCACGCGCCTGAAGTCGCGGCATCCCAAGGTTCTGCACCAGGTGGGCGGCAAGCCCATGCTGGCCTACGTGGTGGCGGCGGCCGCGCGGGTGGTGCTGCCGGACGACATCTACGCCGTCATCGGACACGAAGCCGAGCGCGTGCGCGACGCCGTCGGCAGCATGGGGATCAACTTCGTGGTGCAGGAACCGCAGCGCGGCACTGGCCATGCCCTGATGGTGGCGCGGGAAGCGCTCGCCGGCTACGACCACGTCATCGTGCTCTCCGGCGATGTGCCGCTGATCTGGTGGCAGACCATCGAGAAACTGCGCGACTTCCACCTGGCGCAGAAGGCGGCCATGACCATCCTGACCGCCGAAGTCACCGACCCGCAGGGATACGGGCGCATCGTGCGGCGGCGCGCCGCCAGCGCAGAGGTGCGGGCGATCGTGGAAGAAAAAAAGGCCACGGCTGCCGAGCGCGAGCTGCGCGAGATCAATTCCGGCATCTACGTCTTCGCGGTGAAGCTGCTCTACCGCTACATCGACCGCCTCTCGACCGACAATCCGCACAAAGAGTATTACCTCACAGACATGGCGGCGCTGCTGGTGAAGGCGGGCGAGCGCGTGGTGGCGACCCCGGCCGGTGATGCGCACGAGGTGCTGGGCAGCAACACCCGCGCCGAGCTGGCGGCGCTGGACGCGCGTCTGCGCGCCTGGAAGTGCGCCGACCTGATGCAGCAGGGCGTCACCATCTACTATCCGCAAACCTGCGTGGTCGACATGGAAGTGGAGATCGGCGCGGACACGGTCATCGAGCCTTACGTGCAACTGCTGGGCCGGACGCGCCTCGGCGCCGACTGCCGCGTGCAGTCGTATTCCGTCATCAGCGATACCGAGATCGGCGACGGGGTGTGGATCAAGCCGGGATGCATGATCGAAGGATCGCGCATACGCTCGCGCGTGCAACTCGGTCCCTACACCCACCTGCGGCCGGGGTGCGATCTTGCGGAAGAAGTCCACATGGGCAACTTTGTCGAAGCCAAGAAAGCCAAGCTCGGACGCGGATCCAAGGCCAACCACCTTACTTACCTGGGCGACGCCGTGCTCGGCGAAAACGTCAACGTGGGCGCCGGAACCATCACCTGCAACTACGACGGCCAGCGCAAGCACCAGACCATCATTGAAGATGGAGCGTTCATCGGCAGCGATTCCACGCTGGTGGCGCCGGTGCGCATCGGCAAAGGCGCGTACGTGGCCGCGGGATCGTCGATCACAGAAGACGTCCCGGCAGAGGCGCTGGGCATCGCCCGTGGGCGCCAAGCCAACAAAGAAGGCTGGGTGCGGATGCGGGCCGAGGCGGCGAAGAAAGAAAGCTAAAGCGGTTCCGTGGTCGCTGTACGGCTGTTCGCGCTGGCACCATTAATGCCGAGGGGCATACACTTCGGGGCGTGCTGGGCATTCGGGGACGTGCAATGGCAGAGCGCAGCTACTGGCTTGATCTCTTTACGGCGGTGACGTGGCAGGAGTTCCTCGACGCAGGCGGCAACGTCTCGGGTTTTCGCGAGTCTCGGTGGAGCACCCTCCAGAAGATGAAGGTCGGCGATTACTTCCTCT
>Ga0181521_10000196_pt1 | contig 72679 bp, 49 predicted proteins | sample PEATcosm2014_Bin_32_FD_119764 | JGI IMG/M metagenome (GOLD analysis project Ga0181521, IMG submission 119764) | Peatland microbial communities from MTU Mesocosm Facility, Houghton, MI, USA - PEATcosm2014_Bin02_60_metaG | ecosystem: Environmental > Terrestrial > Soil > Wetlands > Peat | place... | reverse complement strand
TGCCTGGATGCAAAACTACCGCAGACTCGTCACCCGATGGGAATACCACATCGAAAACTTCCTCGGTTTTACTCAGCTCGCCTGCCTACTCATGCTCGCCAGACATTTATGAGATGGCTTCTATGCAATTCTCAAAGCATTGATATGTTGATGGTTATAGTTCGATTTGAATCCTGCAGCGCACCATATTTTTTCCAACCACACAGAGAATGTGGAACTACGGTCACCTCGGCCCGGCGAAGGTCCATGCTTAGATTGCTCGTGACGAGCCCGATGGCGGGCGTTATCATTCATGGAGAGAAGGGGTAGCGATATGAAGGCAGCTTTGCGTGTTGCAATCGCCGGGATGAGCGTTTTTGCCGCGGCAGGCGGGATGGCTCAGCCTGTATTGCAGGCAGCGACGGTAGGGGAATTTCACGTTAAGGAAGTCAACGTGGTGGAGATCGACACGTCGCATGTGAAACTGGCCGTGGATCTCAATCTGGTGGCGGCGCATACGGCGACGATGGAGAACCTGCGCCTCTGCTCGCTCCATCTGAATGACTTGCCGGTCTTTGCCTCGCCTTTGAACCAGGAGATGGTGCTGAACAAGGGCGTGACGACGGCTCTGCCCCCGGTTTACGTCACGGTGCTGTATCGCGATCTGCGCACGACGGAGCCTTTGCGGCGGATGATCGAAAATCAAAGCGTCCGGATCGAGGGCGAACTGGTGGCGGACGTGCGGCTCACCATGATAGAAAAGCTGGCGCTGCACACCCAGCATCCCAGCGTGGATATCGCGCTCAACCAGGACGTGCCTGTAGATTTGGGCGGCAAGGCGCTGGAGCGGAATATCGAGCTGACTATCCTGGGGGTGATTGATACAGGGCTCAAGGCCAAATCCATGGCGGACAAGTACTTACTGGGTTTGCAGCCGCAGTGGATTCGCGATCTTCAAGCCAATGGCCCGGCGAATCTGTATGCGGTGGAATCGAGTTATACGCTGACAAAGGGAGAGGTGAGCTACCCGGTGTCTTCGGTTCAGTTGGGCTTTCGCGTTGCGCCGGCCGGAGTAGTGACCACGGCCGAGACGCAGGCGCCGTGGAAGTACGATGCGGAGTTTTTGGAAGCGGTGCAATCGGGCGCTGTCAAGCTTGTGAAGAACAGCCTGGAAATTCAGCTTCGACCCGACGTGCAGGGCGACCCTCTGCGGCTCAGCGCCAAGGATTTTACCGTGGATATGCGCGGGACTTCCGAGGAAGACAATCTGATTGCGGTGAGCGGCAGACACGGCAAGATGAAGGTTTTGCGGCGCGCATCGCCCACCTCGCTGGCCGTGCTGACGCTTTCTGCGCCGCCCGCCTCGCAGAGCCAGGCTGCTCAACTGCCTGCAGGACTGACTCCGGCTCTGGCGGCGGTTGTGGCCCAGGACAGTTGGGACCATGTTGCCGTCTTTCGCATGCGGGAGGATGCGGTGACCAAGCAGCCTTCGGTGGAGGTTCTGCAACTGGGAGCGCGCCGGGAGGGGCAGGGAATCCGGCTGACCGAGCCCGTAGATGCAGCGGTCTTCGGCTCGCCGATTGTGACGCCGGATGGGGTGATTGGTCTGGTTCAGGACGAGCAGGCAGGGGCGTTTCTGCCCGCGGACCTGCTGGCGCCCGCTGCTGCGCCTGCGCCCGCACCAGCGCCTGTGCCGGTACCGGTACCTGCTCATGCTCAGTAGAGCCGAATTCATTTCCATGATCAAAGGGACGGACTTAGGCCCGTCCCTTCATGCCTGATTTCAATCGATGCACACCACGTCACTGCGGATCGCTGTCGCGTTTGCGCAGGATGGCGATGATTACGGCGACCAGAGCCAAGACCATCGCGGACAGCACGGCCAGCGAGTCGCGGAAGCGATGGCGGTGGCTGACGGCATGGGAGATGGGGCCGTAGCGGGGATACTGCTCGCCGGCCGAGGCGCGGCAGGTGTGCTTGATTCCGCCGGCGTCGGTAAAGGTGATGAGGTAGCGGGGAATGCTGCCCTCGGCTGGGTCTCCCTGGATGTGGAGCGATGGGTTGAGGTCGTCGGGGTCGAAGGAGCCGGGCGGCACGGACGAGCCGGGTGGCATGGACGATCCAGGCGGCATGGACGCTCCGGGCGGCATAGGCTGCTGGCTGCCGGCGGGAGCCTGTGGCGGCTGAATGTTGCAGGTGTAGTCGGGCATCGGCTTGTTGGCGCCCCACTCGCTGGCCACAGCCTCATGAAGTAAATTGGCCTCAAAGGACCAGCGGGAGGGAATGACGGCGCTGAGTACCTGGCCGGCATTGGGCATGAGGTAGACGGGCCTCATGCCGCCGCCCAGGGCGATGATGGGCAACAGCACCACGGGTAGCAGGGCGATAGCGCTCTCGGTGGTTCTGGAGAGCGCCGAGATGGAGAGGCCGAGTCCCGCGCCGATCATGGAAGAGAGCAGCAGGACGAGGAAGTCGTAGAGGAAGTTGCTGTGCAGCCCGCAGATCAGGTAGACGATGGCCAGCATGGAGCCGCACTGGAAGATGCACAGCGCCAAGAGAACGGCGAGCTTGGAGAAGATGTAAGGGAGGAGTTTGAGGGTGACCATGCGCTCGCGCTTGTAGATGGTCCACTCGCCGACGATGTCGCGGGCGGCGTTGTTGCAGCCGAACCAGATGGCGGCTATCACCATGAGGAAATGGACGATAGGCAGCTTTTGGGCGATTTCGTCGAAATGGTCGGGTCGCAAGGGGTAGCTTACCAACACGACCAGCACTGCGAATAAGGGCGCCTGCGCCAGAAGAATTGCGGTTTGGGCGCGGTCCTGAAGGCGTACGATCACGTTGCGCTTGACCAGGGCGATCCATTGTCCCAGTCCGAACTGGCGGCGCGGCTTCTCTTCTCCGGTCTTGTCGGCAGCGGCTGGCTGCTTGCCGCTGCGGTTGGCGACAAACTCCTGCTGATACTTGGAGGCCAGGAAGCGCTGACGCCAGGTCTCGGTGCGGTTGGAATCTGGAACGGTGTTCATGCCGGAGAAGAGCATCTCCGGATTCAGCTCGCTACTCTGCAAGGACGCCGTGCCGGTGGGGCCCACGGTGGGAGGGTTGAAGAACTGGATTGAATCCGGATAGGCCGGCCCGAAGTAAACCAGCGCTCCGGGTTTGTTTCCCTTGTCGCGGGAGACCATGAGCAGGTCGTCGAATTGCTTGTAGACCTTGAGGCTGGGTTGGTGGATGGTGGTGAGGATGGTTTTGCCGGTTTTGGACAATTCCTTCAGCAGGTCCACAACTGACTCGGCATCGTAGGAAGAGAGGCCGGAGGTCGGCTCGTCCAAAAACAAAACAGGTGTATCGGTGATGAGTTCCAGGCCAATGTTGACCCTCTTGCGCTGGCCTCCGCTGAGGGTCTTGCGCTCCGGCGAGCCGATGACGGTGTCGATCTTGTCGGGAATGCCCAGGTCGTTGAGCACCTTTTGAGTGCGGGCGTCGATCTCCGCATCGGTCAGGTCGGTGCGCAGGCGGGCGGAGAAATAGAGCGCCTGGCGGACGGTCAACTGGGGATGAACAATGTCGTCCTGGGGCACATAACCCATCATGTGACGATAGAGGTCGTAGTAGTCGTAGAGGCTCTGGCCGCGAAAGAGCACCGTGCCCCGCGCGGGCCGGGTGTAGCCGTTGAGCGCCTTGAGCAGGGTGGTCTTGCCTGCTCCGGCCGGGCCCATCATGGCCACCAACTCATAGGGAAAGACGGTGAGGGAGATGGGATCCAGCAGGCGCTTGCCGTTGGGTGCGTGGACCACGATCTCCTTAGCCTCGATGGTGACCTTGCCGTTGTAATCTCTCTGCGCCAGTTGGCCGTTCTCCATCAGTTGAAAACGAACGCTGCCCAGGCCAATCTCCTGGCCGGGCCGGGCCAGCACCTTGCCGGAAACGCGGACGCCGTTGAGGTAGGTGCCGTTGCGGGAGCCGAGGTCCTCGACCAGAATGCCCTCCTCGGTGCGCGTGAGCCTTGCGTGGCGCCAGGAAACCATGGGGAAATCGAGGGGAATATCGCAGTTGGGGTCGCGCCCGGCCTCCATCGATTTGCCGTGGAAGGGGACGGTCTGGAAGGCGGCCTCGCCGATCTCGACCTTGGCCTCAAGGGAGAGAAGCTGCGCGGCGGAGATCTTGTAGGAGCCCAGAAAGACCTGGTCTGTGGGCTTCAGAACGGTTTTCTGGATGCGATGGCTTAGCTCTCCGATGGCTGTTCCATTGCGCGAGTTGCAATCTTCGAGGATGAACTGGCCGTTCTCTTCGCTGATGACGGCGTGATTCCAACTGACAATGGGCAGGTCGATCTGCACAACGGATTTGGGGTCGCGTCCGATGGTGATTTGGCGGCCGCTGCCGGGGGTTACAGGCGGTCGTGAAGAACTGGCCTCGGCCGGGCCGGCAGAGGCAACGGGCCAAGGCATCGGCACCTGGCCGCCCAGGGTCACGCGCGCCCCATGCGGCACGTGCACCGGCTCGCGGGGAGCGATCCTGGACCCGTTCACAAAGGTGCCGTTGGTCGAGCCCAGGTCTTCCAGCGTGAATCCATCCGCCAGGTGCGTCAGCAGGCAATGGTGAGCGGAGACGGGGGCCTCTGGCACCACAAGGTCGCAGTCCTGCGCGCGCCCAATCACCCATGCAGCCTTCGGTTTCAGCTCATCTTCGGACATAAACAATCAGAAAAACCTGGAATGCTCACACTGTAGCACGCTACCTTTGCCCTGTGAAAACAAATACGGCCTCAAGCCTTACATCAGGGTCTGAATGGAGGGGTTCATTCGCTGGTCGAGGCGCCTCCTTTGGCTTCCAGGCAACGCCAAAGAGCCGCAAAGCTCTCCATGGATAGGGCTTCGGCGCGATCCAGAGGGGAGAGGCCGGCCTCGGCCAGCGACTCGGCAACGGCAGCAGGGGGAATTGCGGCGGCGCGCAGATTGTTGGCCAGCGTCTTGCGTTTCTGCGCAAAGCAGAGGCGCACGAAGCGCAGGAAGGTGGCCTCTTCAACGCCCAGTTCTGCGAAGCGCGGGGCAAATCGCCAGCGGAAGACAGTCGAATGTACCTCCGGCGGCGGCGAGAAAGCCGAGGGCGGCAGGGTGAAGAGCCGCTGGGCCGGCCCGTGCATCTGCACGGTGACCGAGAGCAGGCCGTAGTCGCGCGAGCCGGGCTGGGCAACGACGCGGTCGGCCACTTCGCGCTGCACCATGAGCACGGCGCGGTCCAGGGCGGCGTGGCTTGCGGCCAGCTTAAGCAGGATGGGCGAGGTGATGCCGTAGGGCAGGTTGCCAATCACCAGAAGGCGCTCGCCCGCAGCGGCCGATGCTGCCGCGAAGTCCGCGCGAGCCTTTTCAAAATCAAAATCCAGCACGTCCTGCTCGACGACCGTGACGCGATCCGAAGCAAACTGCACGCGCAGATGGAGGGCCAGATCGTGGTCCAGTTCGATAGCCAGCACGTGAGCGGCGCGGGCGGCCAGGGTTGCGGTAATGGCGCCGCGGCCTGGGCCGATCTCGACTACGGTGCGGCCGGTCAGATCGCCGATGGAGGCCGCGATGCGCTGGATGGCCTCGGTGTCAACAAGGAAGTTCTGGCCGAGCTTGGGTTTAGCGGGCATGGGCTTCCTTGATGGTAGATGAAGGCGAACGTTTTGGAGGGCCTGGAAGGTTGGCCGGATCGGATGCGTTGGCGAATCCCCGTCGGATGCTGTCATTCTGGAACATCTGGCCCTTTCACAAAATCTTTACCGGGACACCATCAAAAGCTGATACATTGTTTCGCGGGAGGTAACACCATGAAAATCCGCAATGTAATTATGAGCTGTGCGCTTGTCCTCGGACTAGCCGCTGGTGGAGTAACCATAGCCCAACACGTGAACCCAGAACGGCACCCGAACCTGGCAGCCGCGATGGGGCTCATGGACAAGGCTTCCGCCAAAATCACAGACGCGCAGGTAGCCAACGAGTGGGACATGGAGGGCCATGCGGCAAAAGCCAAGCAGCTGCTGGATGAGGCGCGCCACGAAGTCAAATTGGCGGCCGAGGCTGCCAACCATCACAAATAGATTCTGCCCTGTGGTTCGCGGGATTCGCAGAATCCAGCTTTGTGTCGAGGAGGGGCGCAGCCCCTCCTCTGGCACTCTAAACCCCACAGTCGATCATCTCCCTTCATACGCATCACGCGCTGGAGCAGTCTTGTATTTGGAAGCCTCGATCTCTTTCGTTGAATTGCCTTCAGCTTCCAGAACGCACAATTTAGGGGCTTAAGCCACGTTCACTCTGCTGCTCTTGATGCTGGAGTAAAACTCCGGCCTGCCAGCCCCTGTCTTTCGCGCCATTTTGTGCGTAGAACCTAGTAGACTGGCCCTTTGGCCGCGAAAGTGGATATTATCCAGCGTTTTTCCGCTGGCCGGGGAGTATCTTCATGCACATTGCCGTTGCCGCCTCGGAGTGCGTCCCGTTTGCCAAGACCGGCGGATTGGCCGACGTGGTGGGGGCGCTGGCGCCGGAGTTGGTCAAGCTAAATCATCAGGTGACGGTCTACCTGCCGCTTTATGCGTGCGTCCGGCGGCAACTCCCGGACAAAATCACCTACGCGGTGCGGTCGATCACGATACCGTTTCAGCACTACAAGCGCAAGGTGGGCATTGTGGACGGCGGCAGGCGCGCCGGAGTCCAGTACTACTTTGTGGACTGCCCGGAGCTCTTTGAACGGGAGGGGCTGTATGGGACATCCGCGGGCGATTATCCCGACAACGCCGAGCGCTTCGCGCTCTTCTGCCGCGCGGTTCTGGAGGCGAGCAAGAAGCTGGGCGTACCGCAGGTCTTCCATGCGCACGACTGGCAGGCGGCGCTGATTCCTGTTTACCTGCGCACGATTTATGCTTCCGACCCGCTATTGAACCGCACAGGTGTGGTTCTGACAATTCATAATGCCGCATACCAGGGTGCGTTTCCTCCGGCGACCACCGAGCAACTGCTCTTTCCCTGCGAGATTTACACCATGGACAAGGTGGAGCAGTTCGACAAATTCAACTTTCTCAAGGGCGGGCTGGTTTACGCGGACATGTTGACCACGGTGAGCCACAAATATGCCGAGGAGATTCAGACGCCGGAGTTCGGCGAAGGGCTGGATAGCGTACTGCGGGGACGAGCAGCGGACCTGCGCGGGATTCTGAACGGTGTGGATTATGCGGAATGGAACCCGGCCACGGACCGGAAGCTGGCGGCGAACTACTCGCCGGAGAATCTGGCCGGCAAAGCGCTGTGCCGCGCCGATCTGCTGGATGCATTCGGATTGGAGCAGGTGGAGGACTCGACGCCGGTCATCGGCATTGTTTCGCGCCTTGCCGTGCAGAAGGGCTTTAACCTGGTGGAGCAGATCGCAGGCCGGCTGTCAGAACTGAACGTGGCGGTGGTGGCGCTGGGCACGGGCGAGCAGGCATACGAGAAGTTTTTCCGCGATTGGGCCTTCTGGAACAAGGCCAACGTTGCCGTGCGGATCGGCTACGACAATGCACTGGCACACAAGATCGAGGCCGGAGCCGACATGTTCCTCATGCCGTCGCTCTACGAGCCGTGTGGACTGAACCAGATCTATTCGCTCAAGTACGGCACCGTGCCGGTGGTGCAGGCCACAGGCGGGCTGGACGACACCATCGAGGAGTGGAACCCGCAGCAGGGAACCGGAACGGGCTTCAAATTCAAGGGCTTGCGAGCAGAGGGTCTGTGGGCTGCCATCGAGCGTGCATTGACTGCGTTCGAGGACAAGAAGGTCTGGAAGCGTCTGATGCTCAATGGCATGGCTCAGGATTATGGCTGGTCGCAGCCGGCGCGGGAGTATGCGGCTGTGTATGAGGAAGTGGCACAGAGACGGGCGTAGGGGGAGAAATCACGGAACTAACAGCAAGGGCACTCGTAGCTTGGGCGCCCATTTCTATTCGGAGTGGCTTTCTTCAGACGGTACTGAGGCTCCGTATGTGCGCCGTACAAACCACAGCACCGGCAGTCCTAGAAGGATGAGGGCGGCTCCGAGCAGCGAGCCTTTCATGTTGCCCAGGAAGCAGTAAATCAGCACGGGAATCCCGCAGATGCAGAAGGTGGCCGGCAGCAGCGGGTAACCCCAGACCTTGTAGGGGCGCGCCAGGTCAGGTCGTTTGCGGCGGTAGACGAAAACGGTGGTGGCGATGAGCAAATAGAAGAGCCACTCGGCAAAGATGGCCAGATCGAATTGTTTCTCAAACTGACTGAAGATCAGCAACAGAAGAGTGGCCAGCATTCCCTGAATGGCCAGCGAGGTGGAAGGGGAGTGAAAGCGCGGGCTGATGCGGGCGAAATGGCGAATGAAGAGCCTGTCGCGGGCAGCGGCAAAGGGGACGCGTGCGCCGCTCATCACCGTTCCATTGAGGGTGACGAAGATGGAGAGGGCCATGGCGGCGGCGACAAAGCCCGCTCCCGCATGGCCGGCGACAACGGCCAGCGCATCCACGGCCGGACGCTCGCTGGCGGCAATCTGCGTGGCGGGGAGGATGTACTGCATGGCGGCGTTGGTGGCCATGTAGAGAAAGCCGACGATGCACAGTCCGCCGATCAGCGCGATGGGCAGGCTGCGCCCCGGCCGCTTGATTTCGCCGGACAGGATGGTGAGGTCCGGCCAGCCGTCATAAGCCCATAGAGTGGCGATCAGCGCCAGCATGAAACCGCGGAAGCCACCCACGGCATGGGGCAGCGTTGTGGAGAAGTTGCTGAGGGAGCCGGAGGCCGATGCGAAGCAAAGCGCGACCACGATGAGGATGAGAATGGCTTTCAGGACGGTGAAGACGAGCTGGAAATTGCCGGCCTTCTTGATGCCCAGGTAGTTCAGGCCGGTCATAAACCAGACCACGGCGATGGCGAAGATCTGCGACCACAGCAAATGGATGGGTCTGCCGATGGCTTGATTGCCGAGACCGTGGAAGGCCGGGAAGAACTCCAGCGTGCGGGCCAGGCCGATGGTGATGGCCGCGGCCGAGGCCGGCTTGGCCACGGCAAACCAGGTCCACATATAGAGAAAGGCTGGGGTATCACCGTAAGCGCCGCGCAGGAAGACGTACCCGCCGCCGGCGTAGGGCAGCATGGCGCCCAGTTCGGCATAGGTCATGGCGCCGAAGAGCGAGAGCAGGCCTCCGGCGAGCCAGGCGAGATAAACCAGCGCCGAGGAGCCGGTGTCGCGCATCATCTCGCTGGGAACCAGGAAGATTCCGCTGCCGATGACCGTGCCGACGACGATGGCCGTGGCCTGGCTGGCGCCCAGCACGCGAGGCAGGTTGGCCATAACTGGTTGTGTTTGCGAGGAAGAGGTCTGGCTCATGCTGTGTTGTGAGGGTAGCACGGGTGAGCGCCCGGGTTAAGGAAAATTGTGACTTGCCGTCCATCCGGAGGCTGGCGTGCTGTTGCAATCCAGTTCCAGAGCGCAGGGCGGGCATTTTCGGCTGCAAAAAGCTCTAAAGAGGACTAGAGTGAAGCAGGAGAGGCCGGTAAGCCACGGTTCCTGAACCGCAACGGCCCACACGATTCATGGGTTCAAGACGCCCGAAACTTAAATGACGCAACAACGAAAGAGTGGAGTAGAGAGATGCCCGAGACAATCAATTGGCCTAAGTTGACATCGCCACAGCGCCGCAGCCGCCGCGGATTGCTTTTCCTCATCGCCGTCGTCGCTGTCCTGCTCCTCGGCAGCCGGACCGCGCTCTCCTACTGGGTTGACCTGCTGTGGTTCAAGTCGCTCGGTTACGGCGACGTGTTCTGGAAGGCGCGCGGGCTGGAGTGGGGCATCTTCGCGGCATTTTTTGCACTTACATTTTTCATTTTATTGGGGATATTTTCCGCTTTCAAGCGCGCCCATGCCGAAGATTTGCCCAGCGATCACACCCTTGTCATCGCCGGCCAGGAGGTGAATCTTTCGCTCAAGCCCGTGCTGCGCATCGTTTCCATCGGCAGCTCGCTGGTCATAGCGCTCCTCACCGGCGGCGCGATGGCCGCGCAGTGGCAAACGCTGGCCCTCTGGTGGTATGCGCCGCGCGGCGCAAGCTCCATGACCGACCCGATCTTCCTGAGGCCGCTCGACTTCTATCTGTTCACTCTGCCGGCATGGCAGCTCATCCTCGGCTGGCTGCTGACGCTCAGCGTAATCGCCTGCGTGCTGGCCATTGTGTTTCTTCTTGTTTCGGGCAGCACGCGCGCGCTCAGCGGAAGCCGCGGCAGTCTCGCTGAGTTGCCCTGGCGCGGGCTCTCCATCACAGTTGCATTTTTGTTGTTCGTCGTCGCCATGCGCGTGTATGTTAGTCGCTTCGAACAACTCTTCGATCACCACACGATCTTCGACGGCGTCACCTACACAGGCGCTCACGTAACGCTCACCGGCATGTTGCTGGTGTGTGCGGCGCTGGTGCTGGGAGCGGTGATCGCCGCGGTGGGCGGCGTGTTGGCGCCGCGCGCTCGCTGGATGGTGGCGGCCGTCGCTCCAGCAGTGGTCTGTTATGCCGGGGTCGCGCTGGTTGGCTGGTACGTCTCCAGCTTTATTGTCAAGCCCAACGAGCTGGTTGATGAGCAGCCTTACATCGCAAATAACATCGAGATGACGCAACAGGCATACAGCCTGGACCGTTTCCAGCAGCGCGAGTTTCCCGCCGAAACCACTGTCGATGCCACTGATCCCGCCAACAATCAGGCAACGCTGCAGAATATTCGCCTGTGGGACTGGAAGGCCCTGCAGGCAACGCTCCAACAGATTCAGGAGATTCGCACCTATTACGACTTTCCCGATGTCGATATTGACCGCTATCAGATCAACGGCTCCATGCGCGAGGTGATGCTGGCCGCGCGCGAACTGAATGTGGACAAGCTACCGGAGAGCAGCCGCAACTGGATCAACGACAAACTGATCTACACCCACGGCTACGGCATTACGATGAACCCGGTAAACGGCTTCACGCCGGAGGGCATGCCCACGCTGCTGTTGAGCAATATGCCGGTGCAAAGCACGTCGCCCAGCCTAAGCGTAACGCGGCCGGAAATATATTTTGGCGAAATGACCAACACCGATGTTTACGTCATGACGCGGCAGCAGGAGTTCAACTACCCCCAGGGCGCCAGCAACAACCTGGCCTCATACCAGGGCACGGGCGGCATCGAGTTAGGTGGATTGCTTCGTCGCACGCTGATTGCCTTCGACCGCGGCGACCTGGCCAAGCTCCCCTTCAGCGACGATGTGAATGCACAAAGCCGCCTGCTGATGCGGCGCACTTTGCGCGAGCGCGCCGCGGCACTGGCGCCGTTCCTGACTTTTGATAGGGACCCCTACATCGTGTTGGGCGACGATGGCCGGCTTTCCTGGATTCTCGATGCCTTTACGCAGTCGGACACTTATCCCTACTCGACGCATTACTCGGTTTACGGCCAGCCCATCAACTATATGCGCAACAGCGTCAAGGTGGTCATCGACGCCTACGACGGAACAACGACGTTTTACGTCTTCGACTCTCAAGACCCGATCCTGGCGGCGTATCGCGCCATCTTTCCCAACCTCTTCAAGGACGCGGCAGCCATGCCGGCCGGGTTGCGCAAGCACGTGCGCTACCCCGAGTTGCTGCTCAAGCTGCAGGCCGAAGTCTACGGCCTCTATCACATGACCAATCCCGAAGTCTTTTATAACAAGGAAGACCAGTGGACGGTCGCGACCGAGGTCGGCATGGGTGAGGGTCCCGGATCGAGTCAGGGCCAGCAGACGCTATCGATGGAGCCGAATTTTGTGCTGATGAAGCTGCCGGGCGAGAGCGGCGTCGAGTTTGTTGAGATTCTGCCCTTCACGCCTCTCAACCGGAACAATTTGATCGGCTGGATCGCCGGGCGCTGCGACGGCGAGCACTATGGCACATCGATCGTCTACGACTTTCCCAAGACCAGGCTGGTGGATGGGCCGCTGCAGATTGAGGCGCGCATCGACCAGAACGCGCAGCTATCTGGCCAATTGACGTTGTGGAATCAGCAAGGCTCGCATGTGGTGCGCGGAGCGCTGCTGGTCATTCCCTCGGGGCGCGCGCTGCTCTACGCGGAGCCGATTTATTTGCAGGCCGACCGCAGCCCCATGCCGGAGTTGCGCCTGGTGGTGCTGGCCCTGCAAGACAAGCTCGCCTACGGGCCAACATTTGAGGCGGCGCTTTTGTCGTTGTTCGGCGGCGGGATTTCGTCGTTGAGCGCATCCGAGTCTCCAACAGCGCCGGCGGCGGCAGCTCCAGTAGGCAAGCCGCAGCCCGAACAGGATATGAAAGCGCTGATTGCACAGGCAGGCAAGGACTTTGACGATTATCAGCGGCTGACGGCGGCGGGCAAACTTGGCGATGCAGGGCAGAAACTCGAAGCGTTGAAGCTGGTGATCGAGAAGCTGAACGCGAGGGCGAAATAGTCAGGAGGACTACCGGCAACAAATTAAGGCGTGACCACAGCACACATTTTTATGGTCTCCAGACCCTATCAGGTGTGGTCGTGCTTCCGCTCGACATCTTCCTTGATTGTGCACAGGGCATGGTTCCACACCACGTCGTGCACGAACTCGGGGAACAATAATCTGGCGCCCTTCCACATCATCCAGTTCGCGATGCCTTCGCCTTTTTTGAAGTCGAACGCCGCGTAAATGGCGAGCCTGCGGTTTCCATCCGTGGTCGGCGCCACGTTGAAGATCAGTTTCCCGTGGTCCACGAGCCGCTCGTCGGCCTCATAGAGCAAGGTCTCGAAGCCAACTCGGTCGGTGAGCCGCAGTTCCGCGTCCAACTGCACGAACGGTATCCTGTATCGAATCACCGACCCCACCTGATTGGGCGTCCCTTGGATCTGTCGCATGTCGACGATTCGCATCTTGAGGAACTTGGCATTGGGTTGGCCGAACTTGGCGAGTTCCTCCATGATCTCTCCCTCAGAACCCCGGATCTTGATCCAGTACATCCGTTCGAAGTCAGGAGATTTGCCAAGTTCCATTCCTAGGCCTGACGCAAGTTGTTCCCTTAGCACTTCGCGCTTCTCCTTCAGCACGACTGTCGGATAGCGTCCGTACTCCCCCCATTGCACGCCTAACAAAAACTCAGACACCACGTTCCTTAACGTGACCGCCGCACCGGCGAGAACGGATCGCAGTACGTCGTAGCCGCACATCTCCCGGAACACTTCCCGATAGTCGGCCGTGCCACTGGCGATCTTCCATAGCACTCCGCTCAGGGGCCGGCTCCGCTCATCGTGCATCTTGTACTCGGTGGCAAACGCCTGGTACACGATGCGGTTCACCACGGGCATGGTGAATGCTACCCGGCTCACGGCAAATACTATCCGTCCGAAGCGATTGTCAGCCACAAGCCATTTGACGGTCTTCCCGTATCCCCGGGCGAGAGCCTGCTTATCGATTCCCTCATGGACCACGGCCCGCGCCAGTCGGCTCGCTGTCTCGTGGGCTGAGTAGAGACCGTCCTTGTTCAATCGCGACCCGACTGCGTCACCGATGATGGCAAACCGGTCGCCGAAAGGAAATGTCGCAGTGGTCACGGTCATTCTGGGAGCACAAACGCAGGCGAGTGGAGCTGCCGCGATGCCTGGCAAGATGCTGTCAATCTGCGGCAGCGTCAGAAACTCATGGACGATCTGCCGGCTGTCTCGTGGCAAGACCGCCTCGTCTACGCACTTGCCGATCAGGGCGACGGTCAAGAATCTGCCCTTGGGAATGAGCGCAGTATGCTCAAGGGCGAGGTGTTTCGAGCCGTACTCGATGAAGTAGATCTCCCGATTCATGTTGCGTTCGAGAAACTCCTCACCCACGTCGAGCTCGAAGATGAGGGCCTTTCGGGTCTTGCCGGGAACGAACGACGGATTCAACCGCTTGACAGAGGCGATGAGCCCATCGGCGCCATAGTCGAAGCCACAGTGCGCATTGATTCCGGTTGCGATGCTCACGAAGCTGGCATCGAGCGAGACCTTCTCTCCGGATGGCGCCCTCATCGTGAGCTCGGGCATTCCCGACGTAGCGTAGGCAATCTCCTGTACTTCGCCATACTGTATGCGCGCGCCTTCTTTAACCGCTTCACCGAGCAGAAACCCATCGAACCCTGCAGGTCTGCCAGTCCTCCTGCCGGGCAGCGAGCCCCTGAATACTGAATACATCTGATTGTCTTTGGGAACTCGAAGCCGGAGGTTCTTCCACTGCCCGTGTATCCAGACGTAGTCGATGCGCCCCTGGATGATTTCCTCTGGGACGACGAGACCGCACTCGTCGAGTATCTCATTCAACCGGGGTGAGATAAGGCCTGCGCAGAAGTTGCATCCACGGCATTGAAAGTCGTCGAAGTTCAGGTCGGACGGAGCACGTTTCTCGACGATGACGACCTCGATATTTCGATCGAGCCGCCTGGCTTCCCGAAGAAGATGGATGGCGAAAAACGAACCGGCAGGCCCACCACCGACGATGGCGACGCGATCGCCGTTCAGGAGGCTCGTTGATTGAACCGGAATTTTCATTTTTCTTTTCCGACCATGAGAGAAGATACCCCGCGATTGCGCGGTTCGCAATCTTTTTTGCATTCGTTCCAAGGCTGCTCCCCAAGAAAGGGAAATTCGCGTACGCTTACAAAAAATTTACCGTAGTAGATTCCGTGATTTACAAGGGATCAGTAACGGATTATGGCCGAGCAAAAGCGGCGTCACCGACAAGAGAACCATCACCCGCTCCAGGCAGGGCGGCAGTGAGGCTCCAGAGACACGGTTTTGCCGAAAAAAAGGCTTTTGAGGCAGCATACGCGTGCATATAAATACATGTAAATCTGTCATGCTCGATGTCATAGCTATCCAAAAATAGCTGTTTTTTGGGAAAAAACCTGGTCAGGACCTGTACAAGTAGCACCGGATAGGGACTAAGGGACTAGGAATCAGGGGGCGGGAGATGGGAATCGCGAAGGAAGCGCAAGAGCAGATGAGGCAGCGGCTGGATGAGGCTGCGCACGCACGGGTACCGGCTGGGGCGTGCGGCGGCGGGAGAGAGGTCGAGCTGGGTGCGGGCGCTGCGGCAGGCGGTGGGAATTTCGGCGGTGGAGTTCGCCCGGCGGATGGGAGTGAGTACGCGTGAGGTATTCCGGCTGGAAAAGGCCGAGGAGGAGTCGCGCATCCAACTGGGAACGCTGCGGCGGGCGGCGGAGGCGCTGGATTGCGAGTTGATTTACGCCCTGACGCCACGGAAGGGAACGCTGGGCGAGATGGCGGCGGCGCATCGGGCGGAGCGGGAGAAGGTGCTTGACATAAAACGCGCAAAGAATGATGACAAGAGAGAATGTGAGGGCAAACCGCGATTGTATCAGGATCCCCAAATAGTAGCGCTTCATGAGTTGATTCGGCTGGCAGGGCTTTAATGCTAGGGGTTAGGGGCAGGGGACAGGAATCGGCAGAATGTTCCACGTGGAACATATTCATTCTGTTGAGGTTAATCGTTGGTTTACTACATAATTAACAGCAAGGTTTTGAAAATAAATCTGTGAACAGAGAACAGGGGCGTTTCCGGGGGCCTGTCTTTGCCGCCTTGCGGGGATTATCGCCCGAAATCGTGACTTGTGACATAATCAACTCATGCCAGCCCGAACCACTATCGAGCTTCCAGAATCGCTGCACGAGCGGCTGAGAGAGCGCGCCCAGACCTCCGGCGTCTCCATCCGCTCTCTCATCGTGCGAGCGGTCGAGCAGACCTATGCGGAGCCAAAAAAGGGGAAGCCGGTAACCGGTCCCCTCATTACTGGCACTGGCAAGCTGGGGCCTCGCTTCCCTGTGGATGAGAACCCGCATGACCTTATACTTTCCTGATGTCAACGTGTGGATCGCGCTTTCCGTCTTGGCTCACCCGCATAATGAGCTAGCCTGGAAGTGGAAGACGCTCCTGCCTGCCGATGATCGCGTTATCTTTTCCCGATACACACAACTGGGGCTGCTGCGCCTACTCACCAACAATGCGGTGATGGGCGACCAGACGCTCACGCTGGGCAAGGCATGGGCTATCTATGACCGCTGGCTCGAAGACCCGCGCGTGGAATTTTGTCCCGAGCCTCGGCAAGCTGAATCCAGCTTTCGGCAGGCCACCGAACCATTCGCCGCCAAGGCCGCCTCCAAGTGGGTCGGCGATTGCTGGTTGCTGGCCTTCGCGCAGGCCACGCACTCCCGCCTAGTCACCTTCGATCAGGCACTCTGTGACTTCGCACGAAAGCAGGGCCACGCCGCAGTCCGGCCCGATTGAGAATCAGTAACAGTAAATGCGTCTTCGACCAGTGCAGAGGATGATCGTGGACTCCTACCCTTGCCGCGAGAAAAACTGCGTCAAGGATGGGGCACCCGGCCTCAGGGAATAGGGAATAGAAACAGAACTATACGGGTGGAAGGAGGGGCAGGGCGAGGTTCTCGGCTGCGGCGGGACGGCTGCGCGGAGCTTTCTTGAATGTCGTGTCGCGGCGATGGAGAGGATACTCCGGCTGCTTGCCGTCGAGAATCTGCTGGATGGTGAGGATTTGCAGGCGGGGATATGTGGTATTGTCGGTGGATTTGTAGAGGCAAGCTTCGGCGGCTTCGCGGAGCATGGGACGGGTTGGTTCCTCGAAGCAGAGGAAGACTCCGATCTCGGCTTTCTCACGAGTGAGGACGCCGATGAGGTCGCGGACCTGGGGAACGGAGACTCCACCGGCCTTGACCGAAAAGACGATCTGTTTGGACTGGCCGGAGTCGTCATCGTGGAAGTAGAGGCGACCGACGGTGCCGCGGTCGGCTCCCTATTTTTGGTTCTGTGATGTGGTAATAGTGAAAATTGGGCTAAGAGAGATGTGAATTGAAAAGAGAATTCACAAGAAGGTAAGTGTATCTTATTGAAAGAAAGCAGGTTAGATGTAAGGGGTATGAATACAAATTGTCTATAGAGTGCCTGGTGCAGTTGGATCTTGTATTTTCTTTTCGTGCCATGTAAGAAAGCGCTGCAAAGTTGAATCTTGGATTCTTCGGGGGCAGTCTACGGGAAGGCCCAATTCAGTGCGAACCCGATTTGCAAGGCTGCGGTGCGATACCGGGTAAAACTGATATTTCATGATCATTGAATAGCCGCCCATCTTCCTTACGTCGTTAATGTATGTGCGTGGCATCATGCGAGCGATGAATAGAGGTGTGAGACGGAGTACAAGACACATGGCAAGCTTTGTGAGGAACTCCTGATGGCCAATGTAGCTAAGGCGATTCTTGATCTCAACACCGTAATAGACGCCATCCCTAACGAAAATACGATCAAGATCGTGACCGGATTGGTCCCATTTGATCCCTTGCCACTCGCGGACCGTATCGGCCACTGGCATAAATCCGAAGCGTGGGAAGCCCGCGTCAATTAAGAGTTCCCCCTGCGTACCGAGAACTGGTGTAAATGTCGGGTCCGAGTACATGAGGACAAGCTTGCGTATATCAGCGGCCTTGCGCTTCCAGTAGCGGTTACGACGATTGAAATAGAAGCGCAGTTGAGTATCTGCGCCGAGTTTCTGCAATTCACTTCCCAATTGTCCGCTTTCGCGAAGCTCCTTCAAGGCACGAGAAGTGACCCAATGAAAAAACTCATTTTCAAAGTGGATGGCAAGCTGACTTTCAAAGAAGACCTTTTCAGGTTCCGTTTCAAACAGTTTAAGCAAACGCGGCTCTAACTCCTGTACTGCGGGATCATCCGCCGGACTAGGATGTGCTTCAAGTTCTTCCTGCTCGTAGTCTTCTTCCCAATTCATATCGTCTGCGGAGACCTACTGAAAGGAATCGAAACCTCAATTACGTTGCACACATCCGTACATGTTCTTCAACTGCCCATACCAATAGTTTTTGACAGAGAAGATCGGAGTAAATAGCGTCCGCCATGCTCGATGACCTGCTCCAAAGCGCGGCGAGATTCGATGTTCCACTCCCAGGTGTCCTCGAAGGCGTGAATCTGGGAGCTGGATTGGGAGCCGTCCTTCTCGGCGAAGAGGACGTTGTAGTCCTGGCGGGAGTTGAAGGGCGGGTCGAGGTAGACGAGGTCCACCGACTCGTCCTTGACGTAGCGCTGGAGGACATCGAGATTGTCGCCGTAGTAGAGCTTGTTTTTCTCGGCAGACATGGTGTTGGGTAGAGATTATCACACGGGGATGGGGGGTAATCGTATTGATTCAACCGGAAAGGGCCGCGCTCCACGATTGCAAGCCGGTTGGATGCAAGGCACCAGGCACACGTCAACAATTATGCCGATCGGTACCGGTATGCCGGCTTGCGTTCCTCTATTTGCCCACACATGAATCTCAGTTGACGACAACAGTCGTGGGTGTTGAAAAAGTCTCAATTCTCTAAAGGATGTGGAAAATGGAGGATAGAAAATGTCCAAGTGATGCGAGGAAATCGCTTATAGGGCATCCTGGCGCGACGCAATTTCGGCAACCATCCGTGAGAGGAGTTTTTCAACACCCACTTGCCATTTCACTCAGCAAAGGCTGCGATGCAGGCGTGGCCCCTCTTTTCAGAGGAGCCACATTCAGCTTTCGCTGCTTGTCTACGCATCGGAGTTACTTTACCGCTAAATAGCAGTCAATTTACTTCATTTTCACCGGATCGCCGGCAAACACCGTCACCGGGCTCGCAGAGCGCGACAGGCTCACGGGCTAATGTGTTGCGGACTTAAAATGCCACGTAACGCCAGCGGAGAGCCATAGATCGTTTTGAATATTGGCGGCGCCGTTGGGCAGCGCCGTACGCACGTAGTCGGCCTCCAGCAGGCGCAGGCCGAAGTTCCTGGTGAGGTAGAGGTTAAGGCCGCCGCCGGCCTGCATGGCCTGCGAGCTGGCGTTGGTTGTCGCCGCGCCACCTGAGGCCGGATAGAAGCCGTGGAAGCCGTGCGCGCCGCCGTAGAGCCCCTGCGCGAAGACCTGCAGCCGCAGCGGATCGGCCGCGCTGGCGTTGCCCTTCCAGGCAGTCCAGGTGTAGCGCGGGCCGGCCAGGTAGGTGATCTTTTTCACATCCACGCCCGGCGTGACGTTGGAGGCCGTGTTGCCGGTAAGGCTGGCGGCAATGCCCAGCCCCTTCCAGAAGGTCATCGCCGCGTCCGCTCCGCCGCCCTTGAGCCAGAAGCTGCCTTGGCCGGGCAATGCCTGTGACCGCTCGCCAGCAAAGGTAATGGCCAGATCGGTGGAGACCTTTGACGGAGCAGCCGGCTTCTGGCTCTGCTGGGCCCAACCTGCGGCGCCAGCCAACATGCACGCGCCCACAAGGAGCACCTTTCCGCGACTCGATATACGCATCTTGAGTTCTCCTTTTTACTCAACCGTCAAAGTAATGGTGGATGTGTGCGACAGCGAACCGGAGGATACGGTCACGATCACTGTGTAGCTCCGCTGTGCCTGGGCAAAGAAGCCGTTGTTGCTGCCGCAGCCGCTCAGTCCGGCCATGGCCGCCATGCCCACGCCAAGCAGCAGCAGAACCGTCAATAGCCGCCCCAGACGCTTGCCGCTCTTACGCAGCCTGCCGGCGAAGGGCAACAGCAAAAGAGCCAGCGAGAACGGCGCCAGACGCGAGGCCAGGTTGCTGCCCGTCCCGCCTGCGGGTAGCGCACTCGCAGTGGCCTGCGGAACCTGGATAGACAGTACCGTATTGCCGGTTAGTGTGGTGTTTGCCGGCAGAGTCCACGACCACGGGCTGCTGGAGTTCAAAGACCACGCCGACGGCGCAAGCGATGCTATCGCTCCCGTAGGCAGCCCGGTCACGGTGAAAGTCACTGCCGCCGGGAAGGAATTGCCGCTGCTCGGAGCAATGGGGAACGAATACGTTGCCGTAGCGCCCGGAAGAATCGATTCCGAGGAGCCGGTTCCACTGCCTGACGTAGGAGCGCCCAGATTGATGTCGATTGCCGACTCGAAGACAGTATTGCTGGGTCCGGCGGAGAGGAAGTTAGTATCGCCGTTATAAAGCACAGTGATACTGTGCGTGCCTGTGGCCGTGTAGGTGACGGCGCAACTTGCCAGGCCGGTTGATACGGTCACCGACACGCCCGTGCAGGCTGTCAGCGCCACGCCGCCGTCCTGAAAAGTAACCGTTCCCGTCGGCTTGCCGGCCGTGGAAGAAACCGTTGCCGTGTAGGTGACTGGATTCTGCAACAGAATCGGATTCAGGCTGGTGGTCAGCACGACCGCGGAGGCCGCCTTGTTGATGGTGTCGGTAATCGTTCCGCTGGTGCTGGCGTAATTGCCGGTAGGATCGGTGAAGCTCCAGCCATCGCTCGCATACGTTCCGGCGCTGGTGTGGGTGGTGCCACTCAGGGTGAGGTCGGCGGCAAGGTTGACTCCGCCGACGCCGGTGGCCGTGCCCGTGGCCGTGTGCGCGTTTCCGTCATAGGTCACATTGTAGGGCGTGATGAGGATGGTTGCGTTGGCCTGGTTGATTTTGTCGCTGACAGTTCCGCTGGTGCTGGCATAATTGCCGGTAGGATCGGTGAAGCTCCAGCCATCTGTAACGTAGGTTCCGGCGTTGGTATGAGTGGTGCCGCTCAGGGTGAGGTCGGCGGCAAGGTTGACTCCGCCGACGCCGGTGGCCGTGCCCGTGGCCGTGTGCGAGGTAGTGTCGTAGGTCACGTTGTAAGGCGTGATGAGGATGGTTGCGTTGGCCTGGTTGATGGTCAGCGAGACGAGCTGTCTGCCGGTGTACGGTCCCGTTCCCGTGCTGCTGTCGGTGGCAATGATGGTGAAGGTGTATGCGGAGGCGCTGGCCGCTGTTGGCGTTCCGGTAATTGCGCCGAAGCTGCTCAGGCTCAGTCCAGGTGGCAAGGATGACCCGCTGGAGAGCGCATAGGTGTAAGGCCCGGTGCCGCCGCTGGCAGAGACGCTCTGGTTGTAGCTTGTTCCGTAAGTGCCTGAGGCCAGAGTTGCGGGCGCCACGGTGATTGTAGGCGCGCTCACCGACAGCGTGTACGCCTGGCTGCCGCTGTTGCTGAGGCTGTCAGTAGCCGTAATGGTGAAGTTGAATGTACCGCCCGCCGTCGGCGTTCCGGAAAGCAGTCCGGCATTCGCCCCGTTCAGCGTCAATGTCAGCCCGGCGGGCAAGGACCCAGAGGTTGCCGCGTAGGCGTAAGGACCAGTTCCGTTGCTGGCCGTGATCTGTTGGCTGTAGGCAACCCCCACCGTTCCGCTGTTCAGAGTGGTGGGCGAGAGTGTGATGGCAATGACGTTGAAGGTGTTGCTGGTGGCCGTGAGATTCAGCGATCCGTTCAGGTTCAGTGTGGCTGTCAAGGTCTCGCCGGTCTGGTTTGTCGTGGAGGAGAGGGTGAGGCCGCTGAAGCTGCCCACGCCTGCGGAGAGAGTTGCCGAGGTTGTTCCGCTCAGCGTCACTGCCGTCAGGCCGCTGGAGGAGCTGACCGTGCTGCTGGCTTCCGTTGCCGTCGATCCGCTCTCGGACAGCGTCACAGCCGGAATGTTGGGGGCGGTGAAGAGCACATTCGTGCTGATGCTGGACGGAGGCTCGGTGGTAAAGGCCATCGCGTAGCTGGTCTGCACCGCGCCCGCATCCACGCAAGGAGTGCCGCTGGAGTAGCCGGGATAGCTGGTATTGGTGTCCGGCAATCCGCGCTGATCGGTAGTCAACCCGGCTGCGGTTTCATTGGCCACGGTTCCGGCGCAGATGGCCGCCGAACCCGGCAATGGAGGCATGGTCTGCGTGGGCCCGCCGTAGTTGCCCAGCGTGGCCAGGTTGATGGCGGCGGCGCTCAAATTCAACTGATTGCCGCCGTTGTCGTTGGGGGAGATACCGCCAAGATTGGCAGAGATCGGAGCCGAGTTGCCGGAGACGATGGTGTTGGCCAGGTTGACCGGGCCGCCATTGTTAAGGATGCCGCCGGCGGATGCATCGGCTGTGTTGGCTGAGATGGTGCTATTGGTGATGGTGAAGGAGCCGCTGCTGTTCACGATGCCGCCGCCGCCGCCGCTGCCCGCGGCCGTGGCTGAATTGCCGGAGATGGTGCTGTCGGTGATGGTCAACGTGCCCGTGTTCACGATGCCGCCGCCACCCGCCAGACCGCCGCTGGTGGTGGTTGCCGAGTTGCCGGAGATAGTGCTCTCAGTGATGGTCAGAGTGCCGCCGTTTTCGATGCCGCCGCCGAAGACGATATCGCCGCTGTTGGAGGAGACCTTATTGCCGGAGATGGTGCTGCCGGTGATGGTCAGATTGCCGCCGCTGGCGATGCCGCCGCCAGTGGCGCTGCTTCCATTGGTGATGATCAGCCCGCTGAGGCTGGCGTTGGTGACACCGGAGTTAACCGAGAAGACCGTGGAGGCCGCGTTGCCGTTCACGGTTACCAAGTTGGCGAGCGTTTTGCCACTACCCGTCGTCGGACCGGTAATCGTCGTGTTTGACGGGATGTTGAGCTGGCCATTCGTCAGAATGATGCTCTGTGCGCTGCCAAAGGCCGTGCCATCAAAGGTGATGCTGCCGGAGCCGTCATTAGCCGCTAGTTGCAGCGCGTCGCGCAGGCTGCAGGCCGTATCGACAGTATTCATGCCCGGAGTGGCCTGCGCGCTGCAGTTGGCGGCATTGCCCGCATCGTCAGCCGTTGTGTTCACCACCAGAGTCGGGGTAAAGTTCGCCGTCACGCTTTCGGCGGCGTTCATGGGGATGGTGGTGCTGGCCGAGGTTGGGCTAGCCACCGCGTCCGGGCTCGATGTCCAGCCTATGAAGGTATAACCGGTGTTCGGAGTGGCCGTCAGCTGCACGCTCGTGCCCTGGGTGTAGAGGTTCCCGGAGGCCGGGGTCACCGTGCCGCCCGCCACCGGGTAGGCCGCCGTGGTGAGTACGTACTGCGGCAGTTGCACCGTCAGCGTAAAGTTCTGCGTAGCGTTGGTGCCGACACCGTTTGACGCCGTGATCGTGAAGGGGTAGGAGCCGCCCGTGCCAACAGCCGGCGTGCCGCTGAGAGTTGCCGTGCCGTTGCCGTTATCAATGAAGGTGATGCCGCTGGGCAAGGCGCCGGTCTCACTGATGGTTGGGTAAGGAGTCCCGGTTGTCGTTACCGTGAAGGTGCCGGACGAGCCCACGGTAAAGGTGGTGCCAGTGGCGCTGGTGATGGCCGGCGCCGTGTCGATGCTAATTGTGTCGTTGGGCGAAGTTGTGGAGCTCACACCGGCCCCGCTCGCAGTCGCGCTGTTCGTGATATTTCCACTGGCATTCGCGCCCACGTTGACGTTGATTGTCAGCGCCGGATAGCTGCTGCCCTGGGCAATCGCGCTGTCATTTGTGCAGGTTACTACCTGGCTCGCCGCCGAGCAGCTCCAGTTTGTACCCGAAAAGCCGGAGTAAGTGAAGGCGGAGTTCAGCGTATCGGTTACCGTCATAGGATTCGTGCCGGATGGATCGCCGGTGGGGCCGGTGGCCCCGTTGTTGTCAATACCCACCGTCAATGGCGCGCCTAGCTGCCCCTGCGTGAAAGTGCCGGTATGTGACGCGTCAACCGAAACGGTGGGCAGATTCTCGGTCAGGTTCACGCACCAGCCATTGGCCGCGCCGAAGGTAGTGTTGGGAAAGCCCGAACTAAAAAACAGCTTCCAGGCGCCGTTCGCGTCGCTGCCGTTGGTGAAGACGCCGGCGAATGTGGAGGAGGAGCCGAGGGTGGTGGGCGCGGCATAACTGAAATTGCCGACCGTAGGCGCGGGGTAGAGGCCGCTGGTGCTGGAGGTGAACACGTCGGCGCTGTCGAGATAGCTTTCGTAGGCGGTCGGCTTGTAGTCGCCGGGATTGATATTCGTAAGCGAACTCGTTACCAAACCGCCGGCGCTGTCCTCGAAGGTGTAGTTACCCAGCGTAGCGTCAGCGGTGCCGGCGCCATTGCCCTGGGTCGTATTGGAGAAGAAGTCCAGCGCGGCTCCCGACGGACCCTCCACGAGCGACGCGAGTTCCATGAGGCCATATGTGGAGGAAACGGAGAAGTTAGTGAGCTGGACCCCAACGGTGTTGAGGGTGCCGGGAAGATTAGTCACCGTAATAACCGATGGATTCGGCGTGAAGGGGCCGGCGTAGGTTCCCCCCTGAATCTGGACCGCTCCCGGATTGCAGTATTGCCACTCATTGCTGCTCAGTTGCGTCGCCGTGGTCGCGGTGTTGATGCGCTGATACAGCACGGAGGAGAAGCTGCTATTATCCGACGCCGTGCCGCTGTAACTCGCCGTAATACTGTGGTCGCCTTCGGACAGTGAACTGGTGGTAAACGTCGCCAGTCCGCTGCCGTTCAAAGTCACCACATTGTTGCCGCTCACCGTGCCGGCAGGAGCCGCGTTGTTGTCCAGGAAGGTCACCGTGCCGTTGGAGGTCACCGGATTGCCGCCGCTGGTCACGGCTGCGGTGAAGGTGACGGAGTTCCCGGTCGTGGCGGGATTGCTGCTGGGAGTCAGCGTGGTTGTGGTGGCATTGCCGGTGTTGAGCGAGAGCGTGATGCACCAGCCGCTGTTCAGGTTCACGGCATTGGGACCAACAGTGTACAGCGACCATTTGCCGTTCGCCGGGGCGCCGTTGAAGGCCTCTCCGAAGGTCAAAATGTTCGTTTTTGTGTAGCGAGTGGTGTCCGTGCCATACGGCGGCGCGAAATTGATAGTGCCCGGAACCTGGGGGATGGCTGTATCGACCGTCGGCGCGTTCGATGCGGGGAACGTGTCCGAGTTTACGCCCTCATTGTTGTCGGTGGGCAGATAAGGGCCGCCGCCGGGCGTACCGGTGTTGTAAGGCATGTAGCCACTGGCGGAATCTTCAAAGGTCAGATCCACCGCGCTGGTCGGACCGGTTTGTGCAAAGCCTGCTTCCATAAAGTCCAGGTTGTAAGCCCCACCGCCGGGCGCAACCAGCAGGAACTGGCCGGCAATTCCGCTGGTCTGCCCCTGCACTCCCTCCAGTTCCACCGTCACATTGCCCACCGTCTTGCCGTTGTACGAGGAGTCGGAGATGCCGATGATGGAGGGATAGGCCAGCCCGGGGTTATCGTTGGCCGGCACCGAAACCAAGCTGTTGTTGCACCATGTGGTCCCGGATGGGTTCGCAGCGGTCACTTCCACCATTTGACTCAAGGAGGCGTCGCTCTGCCCGAAACTCCCCGTCGGCGTATAGGCCGCCGTAATGGAATTGTCTCCCTGGGCCAGCGAGACCGTGCAGTGCGCGACACCGCTGCTCAGAGCGACGCCGCTGCAACCGGAGATGGTCGAGCCGTTGGCCTGGAAGGTCACCGTGCCGGTTGGCGTCCCGGCGCCCGAGCTGACAGTGGCCGTGTAGGTGATCGAGGTGCTGGAGGCGGAATTGGCGTAGAAAGCCGGATTGGATGCGGAGCTGGAGAGCGTCGTTGTTGTAGGGGTGGCCACGGAAAATGTAAGGATCAGATTCCACCCGGTGATTGAAAACGGGTCGTTTTGGGTACCACCCCCGACGAAGTTGTTGTCGATCAGATAAAGCGTCCAGGCGCCGTTTGCCTGTGTACCGCCAAATCTTCCATTCAGCGTAGCGCTGCCATCGGGCTGCGGGTAATCCGCCGTGTTTTCCGTCACGGGGAGCGGAGGAGGGCCATCGGCGTTGGTATTATAGGTAGAAGTCGGCGCCACCGTATAAGGCATATACGACGTTTGCCAGCCCTCATATTGTTCGCCCAGAGATCCTGCGCCGTTGGGCGCAGAGTGGACGCCGTCCACGATCGTAATGGTGTCGGGGTTCGCAGCCGGGGAGACTGTGCCCTGCAGGCCGTCGCAGGGGTCATCATTCTGGTTTTGATCGCAGCCGTCGATGGTATCGCCCGTTTGGGCCAGCAACACCAACTGCTCTCCGCCGGGACCCTCCAGCAGAAACTCCGCATACGCCAGGCTGTTATAGACGGGTCCGCTTGATAATGATTCGCCATCCGATTTGACGCCCAGCAGTACCACCTTGACAGTCGCCACGGTGCCGGGGGCCCCGCTCACGTTGATGGTGGAAGAGACTGCCGAGGGATTGTTCGTGGTACTCGCGGGAAACGACACGCCCCCGCCGCTGTAGGTCGTCTGCGCGCGCGCCATTGCAGGCAGCAGCAGAGAGGCCAGCGCAACCAACCCTGGCAGGAGAACTCCGAAACGAGGACTGCTCTTCCGGCTTGCGAAGGAACTGAAGGCTGAACACGGGGAGACAACAGAGAGAGAGAGACGGCGGCAATCAGACATGGCGGACTCCGTATGGGGGGAGCTTTCGCGGCCCGTGGTGGCGCCGGAAGCATTGGTGAAGGAAGGCTTTTGCGGCGTGATGGAAGATCCGGCAGCTTGCGAGCCAAAGTTCGGGCTCAGGGCCGGCTCCACAGGACACAGATTCAAGGCAAATCGCTGGCATACAGCGCTAATAACAGTGGGGAAAAACATTTCGAACGTCCTCGAACGGCGTGAGTGTGTCAGTTGGGAATTAAGCTATGGGAACCGCCCTATCCGCGCCCGTGCGTGCGGAAATCCCGGCTGTCTGCGCTTGACCCGCCGCCCTTGGTGCTGGGCAGCGAGCAGGAAAACCATCGCAAGCTCTTTCGCTGAGTGCAGATGCAAATACGGGTTTGCATTCAATTGAGGATATGCTGCAAGAATTCCTTCTCCTCGTCAGACGAGTCTTGCGTGAAACTGTAGCGTCCTTGAGTACTCTCATGATTTTGGGTGTTCGCTGAAACCGGGGGGAAGATCGGCGAACTCCTACTCAAACAGTCAATAATTATTCAGATGCAGGTCGAGGATCGTTAGATGCAGGTCAAAGATCTTTTGGTCTCCGCGGCGCTGCTGGGAAGCAGAACCCGCCTTGCGCGGCTACGGGTCATCATCGTTTATCCGCGCGAGAAGGAATTTATTTCGTTAAATAAGTCTATACCTGTCAATAGGTTGACAGTTGAGGTTGTCATGGTCAAGCGCGCCATAATTCAACGCGGTGAAGCTCTTCAACAGATTGAGGTCGAATGCCCAGGCACTCCTGATACTTCAGCCAATTAAATGCTGAATCGCAATACTAATCCCCTGAAGTCGGCAAACGGTGCGGGATCTACGGAGATCCCTCCGGGTCCGGTTCCAGCCCAATCCGATCATTCACCGCGTTGCGGAAACGCTGTTTGCAGCCCAGGTACCGCTCCGTCGTTTGCACAGAGACATGCCCCAGAAGGAACTGAATCTGCTCCAGTTCACCGCCGGCCTGATGACAAAGACGGGCGCAAGTCTGGCGAAGGTCGTGCGGTGCGAGAGTCGGAATTGAGGAGCAACTCGGAGTGCCGCATGAACGCGGGCAAGATGCTGTTTTCACAAGTGATGGAAGGGCGGAGTAATCGGGAACCAGCTGTCTCTTTTTACTCCGCCCTTGACACCGTGACTGGAACGTCTGTTTCTGCTGGTTGGAATGCGGCAGAGGATTCACGAAGAGCCCAGCCGGCAATCAGCAGAGTGGGCGCGGGCATGAGTGCGGCGTTGCCGAGAGCGGCGAGCGTAGTGTAGCGGATTTGCTGGCCGGGCTGCGCGGCTTGCGATACGACAGCGCAGGGAAAGTCCGGTGGGAGACCTTCCTCAAGCCACTGTAGCGCAAGCAGGCGTGGGTCGCGGCCAGGCATATAGACTACGCGCGTCGAGTCCTCGATTTGGGGCAGCGGCGACAGGTTGTGCGACTGCGCGTGATGGCCGGTAGAGAAGATCACGCTCGATGCGCTGTTGCGGCTTGTCAGCGGGCAGCCAATTACAGCGGCCGCGGCAAAGGCGGCGGAGACGCCGGGAACTATCTCAAATGGAATGCTTGCTTCGGTGAGCGCGGCGATCTCTTCGGCGGCGCGGCTGAAGATAAGCGGATCGCCACTCTTGAGCCGGACGATGGTGCGGCGGAGATTCTCTTGCTTGAGGGCGCGCTCCACCATCAGCGCATTGATCTGCTCCTGCGTGATGCTCTTCACGCCGCAACGCTTGCCCACATTGATGATCTCGGCGGAGGGTTGTGCCAACTCAAGAATCGCTTGCGGAACAAGGTCGTCGTGCAGGATGAGATCTGCTGACTGAATGAGGCGCAACGCCTTGACGGTCAGCAGCTCAGGATCACCTGGTCCGGCTCCCACCAGATAGACCTTCCCGCCGGAGCCGGCGGTATTCTGGCGGAGCGGAGCGAGAGCAAGAAGGCGCGCCGGGCAAGAGGCTTTGTCGCAAAGCTGCTGGCCGGCTAACTGATGCAGCAAGGACTTACGCGCCTCACCGCGGGGATGCGTTGCCAAAACTTCGCGGCGGAGCCGGCCCAGACTTTCGAGCCACGGGCCGAGGTCCTCGGGCAGTTGCTCGTCGATCTCGCGGCGCAATCGCTGCGCGAATGCCGGACTCTCGCCAGCCGTTGAAATTGCGATCTGCAATGCGCCGCGGCTGACCACCGAAGCGAAGTAGAAATCGCAGTTGGGAGGGTCGTCAACACTGTTGGCCAAGATGCCGCGTTCGACGGCTCCCTGATAAACTGCGGCGTTGACCTCGGCAGAATCGGTGGCGGCGATAACCAGAAACCTGCCATCGAGGTCGGCGATTTCAAAGGGCCGCTGAATCCATTCGAGCTTGCCTTCAATAGCGAGCTTCTGAATTTCAGGGCGTGCATTCGGCGCAACAACGCGGAGTCGCAAGCCTGCTTTGAGCAGGACGCCTATCTTGTCGAGCGCGACAGCACCCGCGCCGATTACGAGGCCGCAGCGGCCGTTGAGTTTGAGAAAGACCGGCAAAAGGCTCATGGCGTGCTCCTCAATCAGCGATTCCGTGCGGCACACTGCCTGTGGGAAGATCGCGCTCGGCCGGCGGCAACGCCTCGCCTGCCAAATCGGCGCGCAGTTCGTCGTTCGAGTGGCGCGCAAACCAGGCGCGCAGATTCTCTTCCCTCTGGCGCGTGGCAAGGTAATGGCGAAGCAGGCGCTCAATTGCCTCTGGCACCAGCGTCGCGGGGCAACGAAAGCCCACCGGACGCGCGATGGAAGCGTGATGGCCCACCGCGCCGCCAAGGCAGAAATAATATGCATCGATGAGCTTACCCTCGTGCTTGATCTTCTTTCCCTCAATACCGATGTCGGCGATCCAGTGCTGTCCGCAGCCGTTGGGGCAGCCGGTGACGTGAAGCCTGAGCTGCTGATCAAACTCCGGCAGCCGCTCTTCAAGCTCGTCCACGATCCAGCGAGTGAAGCCCTTGGTCTCAGTGATGGCCAGCTTGCAGAACTCGGTACCCGTGCAGGCAACCGCGCCGCGCCAGAAAGATGAGCCATCGACTTGCAATCCGATCTGGCCTAATTCGCGCGCAAGTTCTGGCGTTTTGTTGTTGGGAATATCGATGAACAACAGATTCTGTGAGACGGTTGTGCGCAGCGCGCCACTGCCGAAACGCTCTGCAAGTTCGGAGGCGGCCTGCAACTGCTCGCCGCTCATGCGGCCGCGCAGCACCGATGCGCCCACGAAACTCAAACCCGGCTGACGCTGTGGATGAATGCCGGCATGGTCGCGGTAGATGTCGTCGGGAACCTGCTCGGGCGCGGCAGGCAGCAGCGTGAAGTCAAGCCGCGACTGCAACGCGGCGAGAAAACTTTCAGCGGTCCAGCCTTCCTTCAGGAACAGGTATTTCATGCGCGCCTGGCTGCGGTTTTCGCGCAATCCCTGCTGCTCGCGGAAGATCTCCGTTACGGCGCGCGCCACGCGGGCTGCCTGCTCGGGAAGAACGAAGGCATTGAGGCGCACGGCGAGATGCGGCTCTCTGGAAAGCCCTCCGCCGACACGCAGCGAGTAGCCAAGCTGGCCGTTGAATTTGATCGCGGTGAGGGCGATGTCATTGATCTCCGGATGGCAGCACCACGAGGGGCAGCCTGTGACGCAGATTTTGAATTTGCGCGGCAAGTTGTAGAACTCCGGGTTGCCCTTGAGCATGAGCGAAATCTCATCGGCGAGCGGAGACGCATCCGTCAACTCATCGGCGGCCACGCCGGCCAGCGGACAGCCGGTCACGTTGCGCACCACATCGCCGCAAGCGCCCATAGGCGAAAGCCCGATGGCGTCGAGCGCATCGACCACTTCGGGCAGCGATTCGATAGTGAGCCAGTGAAGCTGAATACACTGGCGGACGGTGATGTCAGCAAGGTTGCGCGCGTACTTTTGCGAGAGGCCGGCGATGACGCGAAGCTGCGCAGCGGAGAGGATGCCGTTGGGAATGCCGATGCGCATCATGAAGTATTCGGAGGCCAGGCCCTCGCCGCCTTTGCCGCCGGTGGCGCCCACGCCGTCGCCCTGGGTGTAGATGCCCCACCACTTGAAGTACAAGGAAGCCCACTCAGGCAGCACGCTGGCGCGCCCCTGGCGGGCAAACTCGCGCACCTCATCGAAGGCCTCCCACGGGTTCTTTTCGCGCTTGAGGCGCTCCGCACGCTGAGCATTTGTCTCTTTCACTGGAACTGCTTGAGTCATATTTTCCTCTTCGCTGAAAACAGAAAACCCGCGACAGCAATAGCTGCATCGCGGGCATTGGGGAACCGTGAATTTTGATCTGAACTTTAGACCCAGGTCACCTGTGCGCGCGAAGCAATGTACAGCGGCGACAACAGAGTTGACCTTGCATAAAGAAATACTATGGGCGGTCCAGGCGAAAGTCAAGTTTCCAGTTGACAAAAAATTGAAAGCCGGTTAGGTTGTAAAAACAGAGTTGCTCACGAGATGAAATCTTTCATCCTCAAATTCGCGTGTTGTTGTTGTCTCCGCTAGCGCCCGCTGGCCTGTCCGCGAATTTGTCTTTCCCGGCATAAGCGATCCCCATCAATACTTTCTGCACAGAATGCCCGTGTACACGCCGGTGTCTGCGCGTGCGCATTCAGGAGACCGTAATGACACACAAATTGCTTGGTATCTTTCTGGTTCTTGTTGCCGGCCTGCCCCTGGCCGCGCAGGACAACATCACCACGCGTAACGCGACGTCCGGGTTCAATGGCTCATACCTCACCGGACCGGAGGCGAACCCGTTGAGCTTCCTGAACGGCGCGGCCTGGCGGACTACTGGCAACCCGGCTCCCTATGACTTTCACGACTTTGCCCCGGCGACCTATCTTGACCAAAAGCTGCCCAAGTGGATCGATCTGCAGGCCGAGGAGCGGTTCCGGTACGAGGGGTACGACAATTCAAGCTTCAAAGCGAAGGCCGATGACTCCTACCTGTTGAACCGCTTCCGGTTCCAGGTGGATGTACATACGCGCAGTTGGCTGCGCGTTACGGCGCAGGTGCAGGACGCCCGTTCAGGCTTCCAAAACCCGCCGATTGGCCCGCCGTACACGGTTCGCTGGGATCTGAAGCTGGCTTACGCTGAGATTGGCGACCCGGAGAAACACTGGTTCAGCCTGCGCGTGGGTCGGCAGCTTATCAACTACAACAACACCATCATCGCCAACTCCGAGTGGCGCAACCAGGCCCGTTCCTACGATGCGGCGGTGTTGAACCTGAATGCGAAGCGCGAGCACCTGGGCATCTTCGCCGCCTCTGCTATAGTGCCGCAGGCCTATGGCGTGACCCCGCATCAGGAAGGCAACAACATCTACGGAGCCTACGGCCGCATCGATGATTTTCTTGTGCCGCACTCGAACCTAGAGCCGTTCTTCCTGTGGCGCGTTCAGCCGGCAGAGGTCGTCGAGCCGGCCGTCGCCAAGACCACCGGCAAGGAGAACGAGAAGGCTTTTGGTGTGCGCTTCAAGGCGCAAGCCCACAAGGCGCTCGATTACGGGGGTGAGCTGATCTTCGAAGGCGGCACGGTGGGACCGCAAAGCATCGGCGCCTGGGCGGCGGAGGGAGGCGCGGCATACCAGTTCCTCGATGCAGTGGCCAAGCCGCGCGTCTTTACCCAGTACGACTACGCCTCGGGCAACAGCAATCCAGCGCAGAACGCAACGCATACCACCTTCGACACGATCTACCCGACAGCGCACGACCGCTTTGGCATCACCGACCTGTTCGGCTGGCAGAACATCGAGTCGGTACGCGCGGGAACCACCGTTGAGCCCCATTGGCGGCTCACCTTCACGGCGCAGGGGCTGGACTTTTGGGCAGCTGATGCGCTGGACTCGATCTACAACACTTCAGGCAGTTCGATCGTGTTTAACAAGACCGACCACGGCCGCCATCTGGGCGCGGAGATCGATGGCTACTCCTGGTATGAACTCAATAAACACTTCAACGTGGGCGGCGGCATTGGCTACTTCGGCGGCGGCCAGTTCCTGACGAATGTGACAACCAGCCACTCGTATACGTACTACTACTTTGCGCTGAACTTCAAAGACAATGGAAAGAAGTAGCCAAATGTGCTTCCGTAAACTGAAGAGCAACCCCAGGCCTCGATTGTGAGGCCTGGGCTGACAAATTCAAGTGCGCCGGTGGCGAAGTGGTTAACGCGCAGGTCTGCAAAACCTGTATTCGCGGGTTCAACTCCCGCCCGGCGCTCCATTTTTTTTAAATCGGATTCCGATTCGGGCACATCTTCGAAAGAAAGATATTTGGATTGTATTTGTCCAGATTTGTTGGTACTATGGGATTACGCATGAATCGCGCCTCTCAAAGCCGCTTTTGTTGTTGCCTGTCGAAGATCTTCGGCGGGTGCCTGAACTAGTCTCTGATTTCCATTCGCAATTCATCAGAAGACGCACCCGAGCTGAATAGCCGGTGTGCGGACCCGCAGCATTGGCCCTCAGCGATTCAATTACTGAAAGAGGTCATGCATGCCGATTGCCGAAACCCTATCTCCAACATCGCCGCCCGTGAGCGTATCCGCCCCGCACCGCCTGAGCCATCTGCGCCTGCTGGAGGCGGAGAGCATTCACATCCTGCGTGAAGTCGCCTCGGAATTCGAGCGCCCCGTCATGCTCTACTCCATTGGTAAAGATTCTTCGGTCATGTTGCGGCTCGCGCAGAAGGCTTTCTATCCCGGCACGATTCCTTTTCCCTTGCTGCATGTAGACACCGGCTTCAAATTCGCGGAGATGCTCACCTTTCGCGATGAGATGGCTCGCTTGGTGGGCGCGGAGCTTCTGGTGTGGCGCAATGAAGCTGCCATCGCCGCGGGTACGAATCCCATAGTGCTCGACACCAAGCGCTGCTGCGGACTGCTGAAGACGCAGGCGCTGCTCGATGCGCTGCGCCACTATAACTTTGATGCGGCCTTCGGCGGCGCGCGCCGCGATGAAGAGAAATCCCGCGCCAAGGAGCGCATCTACTCCTTCCGTGACAGCGCCGGGCAATGGGATCCGAAGAACCAGCGCCCGGAGTTGTGGAATCTCTACAACGCGCGTATTCATCCGGGCGAGAGCATTCGTGTCTTCCCGCTCTCCAACTGGACCGAGATGGATGTATGGCAATACATCCACGAGGAAAAGATACCCGTCGTCGATCTCTATTTTGCCAAAGAGCGGCCAATGTACGTGCGCGGCGATGCGCTGCTTCCCATCGAACAGAATTTTGTCGCGCGACCCGGCGAGCAGCCGCAACTGGTCAAATCGCGGCTGCGTTCGCTGGGATGTAGCCCGTGCACTGGCGCGATTCGCTCGGATGCGGATACCATCCCCGCCATCATTGCGGAGCTGCTTTCGTTTCGTTCGTCCGAGCGCGCCAATCGCGTCATCGATCACGACCAAGAAGGCTCCATGGAGATCAAGAAGCGGGAGGGCTACTTCTAAATGGCGACGATCGCGGCACAACCATTCTCGGTAGGAGATTATCTTGCCGAAGAGCGCGAAAAAGATCTGCTGCGCTTCTCCACCGCGGGCAGCGTGGACGATGGAAAGTCCACGCTCATCGGCCGCCTGCTCTACGATACGCAATCGGTCTATGAAGATCAGGTGCGCTCCATCGAAGGGAAGGGAACCACCGCTCCCGGACAGATTGACTTTGCATTGCTCACCGACGGCCTGCGCGCCGAGCGCGAACAGGGCATCACCATCGACGTGGCCTATCGCTACTTCTCCACGCCGCGCCGCAAGTTCATCATCGCCGACACGCCCGGCCACGAGCAGTACACGCGTAACATGGCTACCGGCGCATCGACCGCCGATGCGGCCGTGGTGCTGATCGACGCCAGCAAAGGCGTGCTGATTCAGTCGCGCCGCCACGCAACCATTGCATCGCTGCTGCGCGTGCGTCATATGATCGTCGCCGTCAACAAGATGGATTTGATCGGCTACGACGAAGCGGCTTTCCGCGCCATTGAGCGGGACTTCACAACAGTCCTCAATCAGATTGCAACCGATACCGGCAGCCCAGTCGAGTCGATCTTTGTCCCGGTCAGCGCGCTCGCCGGCGACAATATCGTGCATCGTTCCGCTGCAATGCGTTGGTACACAGGCCCATCGCTGCTGGAGCTACTTGAGTCGCTGCCCTCGGCGCTCGATACGCGCACCGCTCCCTTACGCTTTCCCGTGCAGCGCGTTCTGCGCCCCAATCACACCTTTCGTGGATTCGCCGGTCAGGTTGCTTCAGGAACCGTTCGACCGGGCGACAAGATCACAGTGCTTCCCTCCGGCAGAAACGCGCACGTCGCGCGTATCGTCACTTATGATGGCGACCTTGATGAAGCCATCGCGCCGCAATCGGTGACGCTGGTTCTGGATCGCGAGCTCGACATCAGCCGCGGCGATCTGATCGTCTCCGCGTACGCGCAGGCAACCGTCGCCAAGCGCCTTCAGACAGCACTCGTCTGGATGGATTCGCGCCCGCTTGCACGCAATCGCCGTTATCTGCTCAAGCACACCAGCCAGACCGTGCCCGCATTTGTTTCCGCAATCAAGCATCGCACCAACATCGGCACGCTGGCGCACGAAGCCGCCGAGACGCTGGAGATGAACGGCATCGGCGTCGTTAACATCGACCTGCTGCGTCCGATTGCTCTTGACCTTTACGGCGAAAATCGATCGACCGGTGCATTCATTTTGATTGACGCTGGAACCAACAGTACCGTCGCGGCCGGAATGATCACCGCGGCTACAGCGGTTGCGGCAGCTGGCGATCACCTTCATGCGGACGCATGGGGCCCGGTAACCGCTGGTGAAAGAGAAGCGCGCTGGGGACATCGCGGCGCGATTCTCGAAGTGAGCGGTCCGGTTGAGTTAATTGATTCCATCGAACGTTCCCTGTTTTCAACCGGGGTGGTTTCCACTCGCATCGAAGCCGACGATGAGGCCTTTCTTCTTCATCCCGGCCTGCTGCAAATCGTAACCTGGTTGCAGCTTCAATCCGGCCTGCTTGCGCTGGTTGTAAAGGCGAACGAAGACAGCGCGTTGATTGTTCGAGCAGAGGGACAAGAGCTTGCTCTCGACGCGAACGATCCAATTCGCGCGATCTCTGCCGTTCATCAACTCCTGCACAGCGCGGGCATCTTCATCTCTTCAGAAGGGGCGGGCCTCTAATGAGCACAACAGAAATTCATGAACAGGTGAAAATCAAACTCGACGAGGTGCGCGCGGCGCTTGCTCGAGAAATCTCAGGCAAGCAAGACGTGTGTCTGACGTGTAGCTTTCAGGCCGAAGATGTGTTGCTCGCGAAGCTGGCCATCGAGTTCGATGCAAAGATGCCGATTCTCTTTCTCGATACCGGCTACCACTTTGCCGAGACCTATGCCTATCGGGATCGTATTACAAGTGAATGGCAACTCAACCTGATCAACCTGCTACCGGCGCATACCGTAGCTGAGCAGGAAACCGAGCAAGGCCTGCTCTATCAATCCGCGCCCGATCAATGCTGCAAGCTGCGCAAGGTTGAACCGCTCTTCAAGGCGGTCGCCGAGTACCGCGTGTGGATCACGGGCTTGCGCAGGGAGCAGGCCAAGAGCCGCGCGGCTCTCGAAGAGTCGGCGCTGTTCACGCTGCCCGGAGGCAAGCAGGTGCTCAAGCTCGCGCCCCTCGCTGCGTGGACGACACGCGATGTTTGGTATGCCTGCGAATCGCTGTCGATTCCGCTGCTGCCGCTTTATGAGCGCGGCTACTCCTCCATCGGTTGCGAACCCTGTACGACGCTTCCCCTGGATCCAAACGATGCGCGCTCCGGCCGTTGGGCTGGCCGCAAGGTTGAATGCGGCATTCATATCGAGGCCGCACATGTGAAATAGGACAAGCAGGCAGCTACAAAGGAGGCTGGATGCAATATATCATCGGATTCATCATCGCGATGTTTATCGCGCTCACCGGGGTTGGCGCCGGCACCGTGACTGTACCGGTTCTGGTATTGCTTCTCGGAGTTCCCGCGCCGGTTGCGGTCGGCATTGGCCTGATGTTCGCCACAGCGGTCAAATTGATTCTGGTGCCGGCGCAGATTGCCCGCCGCAACGTGGTTTGGCGGACGCTTGGATTCATGCTTCTGGGCGGCGCGCCCGGCGTCATCGTCGGGTCGCTGTTTCTGAAGCATCTGGTGAACGCCGGCTCGCAGAACCTGCTCAACGCGATTCTTGGATTGATTCTGGTGACTACGGCGGGTTGGCAGATCTTCTTTTCTTTCCGTCCGATGAGGAAGAATCCAGACGCTCGGGATCGCAGTTCCCTGCTTTCATGGCTGATGCTCCCAGTAGGAGCCGAGGTCGGCTTCTCCTCCGCAGGAGCCGGTGCTCTGGGCAGCGCCGCGCTTCTCAGTCTCACTGCTTTGGAACCCGCGCAAGTGGTCGGTACGGACATCGCCTTTGGCTTTGTCGTCTCACTCATCGGCAGCGGCGCACATTGGTTCTCGCGCGCCTCCAACCCGGAGTTGCTGATGCACTTGATTGTTGGCGGCGTCGCCGGAGCTATTGCCGGAACCATCCTCAGCACCCGCGTTCCTCGCCGTCAGTTGCGTTTTGCCCTCTGGGTCTGGCTACTGATACTCGGGGGACAATTTCTCTTCAACAGTTATCATGCCTGGGCTACACCGCACAAGGTAACAGTAAGTCAGTTCCAACCTATTTCATCGAAGCTAGAAAAAACGGGGCTTCGTTGACACCGTTGTGAATAACGCGACTGAAATACGGCGGGTGGCCATTACCCCATACCAGAATCTGCGTACCCAGGTCCGGATTCTTGGACCTGTATGTGTTGCTAACTAAATTGGCGACATCAGCCCAATGAACTTGTCGAGCCCGCCGGAGAGGGGCGCGCTTCAAGATTGCAACCCGGTTGGATACAAGGAGTCTGTGAGTCAGCGAGTCAGCAGCAAAAAACGAAAGGCCCGTGACTAAAGCCACTTTGGTTGCAAGCCTGCATTCAGTGGCCTGAAGGCCACTGCTCCCTCCGACGGTCCGGTTGAGGTTGTGGTTTCCCACCCTAGCCGCAAAAACAATGACGCTGCGAGGGTGGGGCACCCGCAGACGATCAAAGAGGAGTGATTGCGCCGCGCCGTTGTAGATTCTTCTTCTGAGATGATCTGTCGTCAAAATGAGCAATACTGAACATCCGTGACGCCGAGAAATGTCTTAGATTCGCCTATGGATTTCACGCAGGCAGCCACTGAAATCGTTTTCCGCATCCTCGTCAAGTCCCTGGCGAGATAGAAACCCTGCCTAAGCAGAAAGAATTGGAGCCATGATGAAGATCGCCGGAATAGTCCTGATCATTCTTGGAGTTGCAGCGCTTATTTACGGGGGATTCACTTATTCGAGCCAAAAGAATGTTGTGAATATGGGTGCCATGCAAATCAACGTAACAGAAAACCATACGCTCCCTGTTCCTCCTATTCTGGGCATCGTTGCCATAGCGGGCGGCGCCGGCCTGATCTATTTTGGGGCCAAAAAGGGCCATTGAACCCCTGTGACTTTTTGGGGTAATGGACTGTTTTGGCTTCGCACAGATCATCTGCAAACTCGCTCTCTTCGAGGGCTGACGCCCTCTGCTCCCTCCGCTTGGCAGGCTCTGGGGCGCACGGATGTGGCTTGACCGGAGAGATCAAGGGAATTAAACTCGCTTGCCCAGGAGGGTTTTATGAGAAAGGCCATGACTTCTTACCTCGCAGGCATCGCATTCTCTTGCGCAATTCTATTGCTTCAACCAACTCCCACGGCACGGGCCCAGGGCGGCACGGGTCAGGTGAACCTGCTGTCGTGGGGCGCTGGCGCGGTGATTGTGCAAGCGCCGCCGTCCTACTCGAACAGCGGCCAGTGGTCGCCCGATGCACTTCTGGACGAGCTTCCAGACACGGGTTGGGCTACCCCGACAGGCGTCCTGACGCCCCAGGTCTTCATCTTCGAGTTGGCGAACAGGAGCGAAATCACCAGCCTGGCCTTCGATACCGCCCATGTGGAGAACCGTGGCTGCGGGGCCAAGGATTTGATCGTAGAGATTTCCGAACGCAAGGATGGGGGCTTCACGGAAATCGCAAGGCCATCGCTGGCGGCGGAAATGGATCACCAGAAGTTTGCACTGAAGACGCCAGCCACCGGGCGCTATCTGAGGCTGACGGTGCTCAACAACTGGGGCGATGACAAGTACATGGAAATCATGGATATGTACGCCTATGGCAGACCACTGGCTACACGGGCGCTGGCCGACAACTCCGGCACGTTTTCTTCCACCTACGGAGACTTCCACATGCAGCAAAGCGGCGCGGCGGTGAACGGCTGTTATGTGCAAAATAACGGGCTGATCGAAAACGGCGGATTCGACGGCAGGGTGCTGCGGTTCACCTGGAGCGAAGGCGAAGTCGCCGGAGAACGCCGTGGCGGCCCGGCGATGTTGATCTTCGCCGACGACGGGCAATCGTTTACCGGATTTTTTTGGAGTGAGGGCAGTAGTAACGGAATCTACAGTGGAGTGTGGAGCGGCACGCGAACCTCCCGGACGATTGGCTCATGCCCGTACTGGAAGCCTGGAACAAGCAACGAGGTCATGAAGCAACTGCAGAGTGAAGGGCGCGCGCGGCTCTACGGGATACTGTTTGATACCGATTCCGACCACCTTAAGGACGAATCCAAACCCACGCTGGATAAGCTGGTGGCAGCAGCCCGCTCCCAGCCGACGTGGAATTTTGCGATCGAAGGACACACCGATAATGCCGGCGGCGACGCCCACAACCAGACGCTCTCTGAAAAGCGCGCCGCCTCCGTCAAAGGCTACCTGGTGAACGCCGGTGTGGCTGCGAACCGGTTGACAACCCAGGGATTTGGGTCGAGCCGTCCAGTGAGCAGCAACGACACCGCGCTGGGCCGCTCGCAGAACCGGCGAGTGGAGATCGTAAAGAAGTAGGCGAAGAGTCTCAGCTGTCGCCCCGCCCTTGACACCCTATCAACGGAGGGCAAACTCCACGTGTCGCCCGACATTGGGGGATAGATAGATGGGTTGAAACCTCCCTCCGGATCGATGAAACGATCCGCTCCCTGGAAACACTATCCATTCCAGCGAGGTAATCAGCCATGGAGTTCGCTCTTCCCTACACGCGGCTCCTTTGCGCAATTAACTATCGCTGAGGAGGTTTCGAGATGTCATCTACCGATAAGCGGCCCAGTAACAGTCTTGTCGCAAAGACCCATAAGAGAACCACGACCCTTCGCCAGTCAAGGCGATCCTTCACTTCCCATTGCCTGCTGGCCATAGCCCTCCTGCTGGGTGCGATGGCTTGCGCAGTTCCGGTCCGGGCGCAGACGTGCCCGACTGAGGATCCCGCGATCAACGCCGCCAAGAATAACTACCTCTATCTCTACTTTCCCACCACGTCCGATTCGACCTTTCCGACCTTCAACACCACCAACGTAAGTCCGCTGGCGGCCTTCGATGTGAGCGCGCTGACTACGAGCATTGGAACGACCGCGGATTTGATCGGAGCGATCCAGAATGTGGTGGCCGACGACTATTGCGAATTCAATGTGCAGGTGCTCACGACGACGACCAATCCAGATACGCTGACCAACCCGCCTGCGCAGCGTGTGACGGTCGGGATCGGCGACGACAACAACAACGGAACCTGGGGCCTGGCGCAGGAAGTCGATACCGGCAACACCATTGCCGTCGATTATGCTCGCGTGTGGGCCGGCTCTTACACCACCTGCGAGGGCGGCGGCGGCCCTCCAGACGGAGGCGTTGGCTGCACCAGCGGCGCTCTCGACGGAGCCAATAATACCCTCGAACACTGGGCGCAGGCCATCGGCGGCACGGCGGCTCACGAGGCCGGCCACACCTACGGCTTGGCCCATGAAAACGACGACCCGCCGCCGTGCCCGGCATCACCCACCTGCGATGACAGTCAGGGCGGCCCGGCGCCTACACCGGGCGAAGATCCGTATTACCAGCACCTGATGCCGGCCGGATACAACCTGACGGACACCCAGCGCGCCGACTACCGGCGGCACTTCAGCAATCTGACCTTTGGGCTGCTGGCTACAAACGTGGGCTTGTCGGTGGAGACGATGCACAATTGGACTTTCATCAATCCCAATGCCGAGTCCGGCTCCAGCCTCACGATCGCTTTTCTCAGCACATTGACCACGGTCCCGGTCTCATGGTTCTACAACGGGAACCAGAGTCCGTGGCTGAACCCTACGGTGAGCGGCCCGTCGGGCACGACGGTCTTTCAGGGAACGACTTATAACCAATTTACTATTACCTGGTCGTCTCCCAATCCGGCCTGGAGCGGTCCCTCCCCCGGTGTTGTGGGCGGCGGGGTGCAGTTTCACATTGGAGCCACATTCATGGGCGTGAACTTCAATGCGCCGGATCCGATCATCATTCAAAATGTCACGCTGTTCGACGCAAGCTCCAACCCGCTGGCGTTGCATCCTAGGCTTGCCGGGTACGACGCCGGAACGGAAGATTCGGCCAGCGATTCCATGCAACTGCACTTCTTCCCCGCAGCCGGCGCGCCTGGATTGCGGCTGGAGAGCGCTACAATCTACCAGTTGCCGCGTGTTGCGTCCATCGATTCGATGGTCGGCGACGGACGTCCGAGGACCTACGACAAATTGCCCATCGTTCCATGGAGCGAGACAAAGTGCGCGCCCGCGGCGTTGCGCGATGGAGCCACTTGCACCATTGCCAAGCTCTCACAAGCGCCGCACGTGAAGCAAACCTTCCTGGTGGGCCAGCCTGGTGTGTATGACTGCAGCCAGGGTGTTCCGATCGTTCCCCGGAAGAATCCGAATCCGACCTTCGGTTCGAATGTGGTTTCGGACTCGGCGCGGCCGCTGGACTATGAAGGCCCCATCTGCGCCGGTTCGCAGACCGATCCCTTCCCCTCGGCGACCGTCTACGTGATCGCGAAGTTCGTCGATCCGGCTGCGAAGCACTGGGATCCGGCCACAAGCCAATACGTGGTTGGACCAGTGACATCCACCGTTTACTACCAGTTTGCCGGAACCCGGCAGGGCGCAAGCCAGTCCGGTTCCCTCAAACTTCAGTATGCCGCGAAGTTCCTGTGTGGCCGCATGGAGCAGATAAATAACGCCGAGCTCCCCATCCCCGCCAGGCAAGCAGTGGCCGACGGAGAGTATCACACCGCCGTCAACGTGCATAACCCATCCAGCAGCGCGGCGGCGATTCGCTTCCGCTACTCCTCCACGCTAGCCGACGGAAAGCCTGGCCCAATCTCGAAATTTGCGGAGATCAAGCTGGGGCCCGGCCAGACCATCTCTCTCGATTGCGCCCAGGTGTACGAACTTCTCCATGCAAAGCCGGGGTTCATCGACGGGTTCGCCGTCATTGACAGCAATGTAGCGCTGGATGTGGTCGCGGTTTATACAACGGCTGGCGAGCACGGACAGGCAGCGACCCTGCAAACTGAACGTGTACCTGCCCGCAAGATTCAATAGGACCATAACATCTGTTGTTTGTGGGCGGGCGCCCATGGATCCACACGAATATCGGGGTGTCCCAGGTCCGGATTCCCGGACCTGGGAGGCCACCGAATCTAGCCGAACCAGGTTGCTGGCAAAGTCTCTTGGCGAGAACAGCCCAATGCACTTGTCGAGCCCGCCGGAGAGGGCCACGCTCCAAGATTGCAACCCGGTTGGACGCAAGGATTCACGCACGGTATAAAATCTGCAACAGAAGCGATACAATTCCTTGAAATCGGCGCCGCAAGAGGAGATCCGGCGAATGTGTTGCCGGCAAGCCAGGCGTCTCGAATCAACGGAGGTACGCAATGCGCAGGTCCATTCCAACTCTTGCGGCGGCTCTGTTGCCGTTGCTCTTCATGATGCCGGCCACCCCGCAAACGTCCAGCGGCGCGGGGGGACAAAATTCGGATGCACTGAGCGCACAGTATAACCAAGCCATGCAGGCCAGGGATTGGCTTGGCGCCGTGGCTATCGCGCAGCAACTGGTAGCGCAAAAGGCAACGTCTCTGAACCTGAAATTGCTGGCGAATGCACAGCTTTATTCCGGCTCGGCAGAGGATGCCCTGGCGACTTACAGTCGCGCCCTGGCCGCGGCGCAACAGGAAAAGCCCGCTGGCGGCCAGCCAATGACCGAGTGGAAAAACGGCTTGTCCCAGATCTACATTGGCAAGGGCAACGCTCTGCTCAAGCTCAAACGCAACGAGGAGGCGATTGTGGCGTATAACCAATCCGCCGAACTCGCGTCCAACGCCGGGCTGGCTTACTTCAACGTTTGCGCCGTGCTCTACAACAACGGAAACACAAAGGATTCGGCGGCGGCCTGCCGCAAGTGCGTGCAAGCGGATCCCACCAAGGCCAATGCCTGGTTCGTCCTGGGGTCAGATCTCTTTGCCGATTTGCCTGTAACCGCACAGGGCAAGGTCCAAGCCTCTCCCGAGACGCGAGAGGCACTGGAGAAGTATCTTGCTCTCGCCCCTGACGGCCCTCACGCCGCCGACGTGAAAGCCATGTTGCAGATGATCGCAAAGTAGGAAGATGCCGTTGTGTTTCAAAAATGGCATGCGGAGGACAGTTTCGATTCCTTAGGGGCTGAAGAGGCTGCGGTGAAGGCCCTTGCTCCCCCCGCTCCGTCCTTGAGGGCTGAAGCCCGCTGCTCCCTCTGCTATCCGGCGGAGTCGCGGGGAATCTCGAGGGCGCCGGTGAGGCTGGAGACGCGCGCGACTTCATGGCGGCGGCACCAGGATTCGAGGCCGCGGGCGAGGCGCTCGGCAGCGCGGGGGTCGGCGTAGCTGGCCGTGCCTATCTGGACGGCGGTGGCTCCGGCGAGCAGGAACTCGACCGCGTCTTCCGGGGTGACGATGCCGCCCATGCCGATGATGGGGATGGTGACGGCTTGCGCTGTCTCGTAGACCATGCGCAGGGCGATGGGCTTGATGGCCGGTCCTGAGAGGCCGCCGGTGATGTTTGAGAGGCGCGGACGGCGGGTTTCGGGATCGATGGACATGGCCAGGAATGTATTGGTGAGGCTGAGGGCGTTGGCGCCGGCGCGAGCGGCGACCATGGCCATGTGGGCGATGGAGGTTACGTTGGGCGAGAGCTTGACGATGAGCGGCCGGGTGGAGGCGTTGCTGGCGCGGTTCACCAGGTATTCGAGCGATCCGGGGTCGATGCCGAAGACCATGTAGTCGGCGTGGACGTTGGGGCAGGAGACGTTGAGCTCGTAGGCGGCGATGCCTTCGGCCTGGTTGAGCCGTTCAATGACGGCGATGAAATCGCCCACCGTGTAACCGAAGACGTTGACGATGACGTTGCAGCGGGGATAGCGGCGGAGGGGCGGCAGCTTGCGCGCGATGAAATCCTCGACGCCGACGTTCTGGAGGCCGATGGCATTCAACATGCCGGCGGCGGTCTGGATGATGCGCGGAGGGGCGTGGCCGGCGATGGGCTCGATGGAGATGCCCTTGGTGACGAATCCGCCGATGCGCTCGAGGGAGACGATCTCTTCAAACTCGATGCCGTAGCCAAAGGTGCCACTGGCTGCGATGACCGGGCTGGCCAGCTCGAGGCCGGCCAGCGAGACTTTCATATCGGGTTTCACGCGCGGAAATCTTCCTTCTGTCCGGCACTCTATTGGATCGGCTTAACCGGCTTTATCGCTTCGGTCAGCACGCGACCCACCGAGGCCGAAGGCTGATTGACGCCGGCCAGCGAGGCCAGCGTGGCGGCCAGGTCCACCGGGGCTACACGTCCATGATACTCGCCGGGCAGGAATGGCGCGCCATAGAAGGCCAGCGGGACGTGACGGTCATAGGACCAGGGGGCGAAATGGGTGGTTCCGGCAAAGGGGCCGGTTCCCTGCAACTGATAAGCGTCGAGCACCGCCATGACGTACCAGTTGCCGTGCTCGGCATAGCTGTGGGCAAGGAGGGTGCCCCATTCGGATGGAGGCAGCGGCCCGTTGGCCAACTGCAGACGGGTGTAGACGACTTGCACGTGGGGTGAGGCAGGGAGCCGCTGCGGGGAGGGCTGGACGACAGGCGTAGGAAACCCGGCAAGAAACTTGGGCGGGTGCGGGTCCTGGCTGGCCACGGCCGCGGGCAGCAGAGCGGCGACTTCGTCCTCGGCGGATTTCTCGTCGATTCCAGCATTGATGAAGGTTCGCTTGTCGAGCGTGATGTAGGGCAGGTCGGGATCGGGGAGCAGGTAGTCCAGGCGCTGGCCGGGCGAGTGGCGCTTGTTCAGTTCCGCGTTGAGGGAATCGTAGACCTTGTCCATTTGAATGGCGGCGGCATGAATGCCCAGTTTGGCCGCATCGCCGGGAATGGGCGGAATGCCGTGATCGGCGGTGAGCGCCAGCCAGACGTTGCCCAGGCCGACGGTCTGATCGAGCCAGGCGTTGAAGCTGTCCAGATCGCGATCCAGACTGAGAATCATCTGCTCTTCCGAATCGGAATCGGGACCGAGTTGATGGCCCTGAATGTCGTTGGGGGAGAGCGAAACGACGAGCAGGTCGGTGACGCCGTTTGCGCCAAGTTTCTCGCCGGTGATTAGAGCCCGGGCAAAGTCCAGCTCGTAGCTGTTGGCGGCGGGCGTTCTTCCCACCAGCTCGTAAAACTGCCTGGTTCCCTCGGCATTGGCTTCGCGGGCGGCCTTTTCGGGGCGTCCGCCGGCATTGAAGGCGCGGGCCCACTCCGGCAGGTGTTCCATGTAATAGGTGGAGGTGGTGAAGTGACCGCTGGAGTTGTCGATCCAGAAAGCGCCGTTGGCGGACTGGCCTGCGGGCAGGACGGCGGCGCGGTCCTTGAGGGAGATGCCGTAGACGCGCGAGCGGCCGTTGGTGGCCAGCCGCAGCTCGTCTCCCAGCGTGGTGGCGCGCAGATTGAGCGGCGATGCGCCGATGACCCACGCAGTGGCCCAATCGGGCGCTCCGGGCATATTGGCGGGGATGGAATCGTGCGGCAGGTCGACCAGTTGATAGCGCTCGTCCTGAACGGAGGTCACCTTGGCGTCATAGGAGCGGGCGGCGTCCCACCAGTCGTTGGACTCGATGCCGTGGCCGTCGGTGTAGGCTCCGGTTCCGATGGTGGCGTGGCCGGGAGCGGTCTTGGTGTTGGCGTAGTCGAAGTAGCAATCGGTGAACCAGGCGCCTTCCTTCATGAAGAGATTGAAGCCGCGGCCCTTGAACTCAGCGCGGTCGCGGTTCAGGTAATCTCCGCGAAACTGGTCGATGACCACGATGACGATGAGCTTGGGCTGGCCAACGTAGGCCTGGGCCGGAGCGGCAACGGGAAGCAGGATGGCCAGAAGCGCGACAAAGCAGGAAAGCAGGGCTGTGAGGAAGCGGGTTCTCGGTTGCATAAGCCGATTGTATACAAAGGATTGTTACAAATAGTTCAACTTACGGATTATCAGTCCGGATGAGCGGAGATTGCGAAGGTCGGCTGACGCATTGGTTTCCCACCCTTTCGCCCAAAAGCATGGCGAAAGGATGGGGCACGGAGCTTCTGTAGGACGCTAACTATGCGCTGACCGGCTCGGAGGCGCTCACCTTGACAGGGGTGAGCCAGCCGAAGCGGTCGGGTTTGAGGCCGTTGGCAATGCCGAGGAATTCGTCGGCGATCTTTTTGGTGATATCGCCGGTTTTTCCGTCGGCGACGACGATGCGGTCGATGGAGCGGATGGGCGAGACCTCGGCGGCCGTGCCGGTGAAAAAGACCTCGTCGGCGATGTACAGCAGTTCGCGCGGGAGGGGCTGCTCGATGACCGTATAGCCCAGGTGGCGGGCGATGGTGAGCACAGAGTCGCGGGTGATGCCGGAGAGGGCCGAGTTGGCCAGCGGCGGGGTGTAGAGCACGCTGTTGCGCACCACAAAGATGTTCTCGCCGGAGCCCTCGCTGACCAGGCCGTTGACATCCAGAGCGATGCCCTCGGCATAGCCGTTGATGTCGGCCTCCATGCGGATCAGCTGTGAATTCATATAGTTGGCGCCGGCCTTGGCGAGGGCGGGCATGGTGTTGGGGGCCAGGCGGTTCCAACTGGAGACGCACACATCCGCGCCGCCGTGGCCGGCCACGTACTTGCCCCAGGGGAAGTTGGCGATATAGACCTCGATGGGCGAGCCCGTGGGGCTGACGCCGATCTCGCCGTAGCCGCGCAGCGCGATGGGCCGGATGTAGCAGGGCGCAACTCCATTGGCTTCAATCACATCCACCACGCCAGCGCAGAGCTCGTCGAGAGAGAAGGGAAGCTCCATGCGGTAGATTTTGGCCGAGTCCAGCAGCCGCTGCATGTGTTCCGGCAGGCGGAAGACGGCCGAGCCCTGCGGCTGCCCGTAGCAGCGAATCCCTTCAAAGACGCTGGAGCCGTAGTGGATTACATGGCTCATCACGTGGATGTTGGCCTGTTCCCAGGGAATGAGGTTGCCGTTGTGCCAGATTTTGGAGGTGGCTTGGATAGGCATGGGTTTGGAATGCTCCTTGGCCGCGGCGTGCGCGTACCTTTAAGGTTAGCGCGATAGAGGCCGCCCTGTCACGGAAGGGCGTGCGCGGGTAGTGGGTCAGTTTGAACGAGCCGACCCTCAGGGGCTGAAGCCCGCGAATAATTGCTGCATTTACGGCATCCTTTTTTCCGCTGATGCGTTCTTCGCTTACGCCCCAACAAACGCCCAAATCTCGTCGCATTGGAGACGGCGGACCCGCAAACGGCGTACATTATGGTAATGATAGGCGGCACAGGCGCATCCCATATCCTCAAGGAGTTTCAGAATGGTGTGCTTTGCCACGCCCGTGATTCGATATGTCGAACTGATGGAGGTCCCCTCAACTAAAGAGGTTAAGACTTGTACCTGTTTCGTGACTGTTAGGCAATTCATCTTCTTTGTTTTCAACCGTATAAGAAGTATAAGAAAATACTTGTATAATGCCAGGAGAATAATATAATATTTTTCTTGTCAAGAGGAGGGTCTGGTGATAGAGTCAATTCGAGAGTGGGCATTTCGCGATTATCTGGACGAAAGGAGCACGAACGTTGTTCGCGAATGGATCATTGCCCTCCCCGTTGCGGCTCAGGCCAAAATCGATTCGATCTTGCTCATTCTTCAGGCTATGAAAATCTGGCCTCCACAATATGTCAGTACCTTGAGAGGGTACCAGCACATCTATGAACTCCGCATCGTCTCTTCCGGCGTCCAGTACAGACCACTTGGCTGTTATGGGCCAGACAAAGGGGAGTTCACAATCCTTCTTGGGTCTGTTGAAAAAGGTGGGAAGTTGCCGAAAGACGATTGCAAAACTGCGATTGAACGAAGGAAAGTGATTCTGAAACAGAAGGGTCGAACCTGTGAACACGATTTCAGTTAGAGAGAGTCTCGCAGAAAAATTCAAAAACAAAGAATATCGTGACGCATTCGTTACGGAGCAAATATTCTCCCGACTGCCTCTAAAGATTCGCAATATCCGCGAAGAACAAGAATTAACACAAAGGCAGCTAGGCGTACTCGCTGGTATGGCCCAAACTTGGGTGTCAAAACTCGAAGACCCAAACTACGGAAAGCTGACGATCTCTACCCTTTTGAAATTAGCCTCTGCCTTTGACGTTGGTCTTCACGTTGATTTCGTGCCATTTTCAAAGGTTCTTGATGTAGCAATACGATTACGCTCTGTTTCATTCTCTGTTCCAAATTTCGCGAAGGACAAAGGGTTTGCCTATGTCCTTGGCGAACGTGAACCTGAGCAAGCTTTTGCATCAGGTATTGATACGAGCCAAGAGGCTATTATGGAGACATCTGCCGCTAACGTTGTGGACATTCGAGTGGCAAGGACTGCGCCACTTTATGCAGTCGCCCAGAGTGGCAATTCAGCAGAAGCAGTAGGAGGAATGTAATGGCATTAGATGAAAACAAGCCCAGCGAGACCACACAAACCCAAAAGATTTTTGAATGGGCGGTATCGCCGACCGGAAATATTGAAATCTACTCAAATTTCACTCTTCTAGGATGGACTTTGGTTGATGTAAGGATTCAGTGCGGCAGACTCATGCCCGAATGTGCCGGTTCTCAGAATTTTGTCATTCGAGAGCAAGCCGCGGTAACGATGGCATGGCACCAAGCGAAAGTTTTGGCCAACTCTCTAGCGGACCTAATCAAATCCTATGAGAAAGAAAATGGTGAGATTAAACTTCCCAAGCTTGCACAGCGACCTTAATCTCTAGTAGCTTCTTTGACGATCCGCGCGGCGGCCTAGTTCACGTCCTCGCGGATCGTTTTCTTTGCTGGTTTAGGCTTAACGGCAGGAGCGGTTTTCTTTGGCGTATTCTTCATGCTTCAATCATTCCACCGTTAGCCCGGTTGCGCTAGACCTGTGGAAAACCAAACTGCACTACTACCCACTTTCTTCACTCATTGGCAAGATTTGTGGTGCGCGTGTATGCTGGTGGTCAGACCTCGTATCCATGCCTCACGGCTGTCCGCATGGCATGGTATAAATGTGATTTGTGGAGTGCTGATCAATCATTGCATTTTTTCATCATTCCCTTTGAGGAACAGGAGTAAACGGCCGATGAGTCAAGGATTGAATATCCGCAAGGATGCGGAGTTGGATTTTCTGTCGCTGGGCGCGCTGGTGCACAGGCTCGATCCGGGGATCATTCCCTTCCGCAAGGCGACCGAGTGCAAGATTCACGTCAGCGGCGGCGAGTTCAATGTGGCTGCCAACCTGTCGGATTGCTTTGGCATGAGGACGGCAATCGCCTCGGCGATGTCGGACTATCCGATCGGCGATCTGATCGCGGAGCGGGTGCGCGCCATGGGCGTGAAGCCGTTTTACAAGCACTTCAAGCACGACGGCGCCACGGGACCGAACATGGCGGCGGTGTACAGCGACCGGGGATACGGGGTGCGACCTCCGGTGGTCTTCTACAACCGGGCGAACGAGGCGGCGGGACAACTGAAGCCGGGGGATTTTGACTGGAAGGCGATCTTTGCCAAGGGCGTGCGCTGGGTGCACTGCGGCGGCATCTTCGCGGCTCTGTCGCCGACCACCGCGCCGCTGGCCGCGGAGATGATGCGGGAAGCCAAGGCGGCGGGCGCAATCACCTCGTTCGATCTGAATTTCCGCGAGAAGTTGTGGAAGATTCACGGCGGCGCAGAGCGCGCTGTGGAGACCATCGCCCGCATTGTGGAGAACGTGGATGTGCTGGTGGGCAACGAAGAGGACCTGCAGAAGGGGCTGGGCATTCCCGGGCCGGAGGTGGCGGCAAAATCGAAGCTGGACCCCAGCGTCTTTTTCGGCATGATCGACAACGTGGTGAAGAAGCATCCGCATGTGAAGGTGGTGGCCACCACACTGCGCGAGGTGCATTCGACCAACCGGCATAGCTGGAGCGCGGTTGCATGGATTGACGGAAAGACCTATACCGCTCCGACGGCTGAGCTGGATGTTCTGGATCGGGTGGGCGGCGGCGACGGCTTTGCAGCTGGATTTTTCTATGGCCTGTTGACCGGAGAGACGCCGGATGAGGCCGTCAAGCTGGGATGGGCGCATGGCGCGCTGCTGACCACCTTCCCCGGCGATACAACCATGGCCACCCTGGAGCAGGTGCGAGCCTTTGCCAAAGGCGGATCGGCGCGCATCCAGCGGTAACAACTATTTCAGGTAGATTTTGGAGATTGTATGCCGGATGCATCATGTGATATTGGCCTGATCGGTCTTGCTGTGATGGGACAGAATCTTGTCCTCAACATGAACGACCACGGCTTCAAAGTTGCCGTCTTCAACCGCACCGTTTCCAAGGTGGACGACTTTCTGGCTAATGAAGCGAAGGGGACGCAAGTAGTGGGCGCTCACTCCGTCGAGGAGTTTGCCGGCCTGCTGAAGCGGCCGCGGCGCGTGATGCTGATGGTCAAAGCCGGCGACAGCGTTGATGAGACGATCAAGCACGTTCTGCCTTGCCTCGAAAAGGGCGACATAATTATCGACGGCGGGAACTCGCTGTTTACCGACTCCAACCGCCGGACCAAAGATCTGGCCGCAAAAGGCATTCTGTTTATCGGCACCGGCGTCTCCGGCGGCGAGGAAGGCGCGCGCCACGGTCCCTCGATTATGCCGGGCGGCAACCCGGCAGCGTGGCCGCACGTGAAGGAGATCTTCCAGGCTATCGCCGCCAAGGTAGAAGACGGAACGCCCTGCTGCGACTGGGTGGGCGAGGACGGCGCAGGCCACTTCGTCAAGATGGTCCACAACGGCATCGAGTATGGCGATATGCAGCTGATCTGCGAGGCCTACGACCTGCTGCAGCGCGGACTGGGATTGAGAGCCGAGGAGTTGCACAAGGTCTTCGCGGAATGGAACAAGGGCGAGTTAGATAGTTACCTGATCGAGATTACCAGTCATATCTTTGACAAAGCAGATGAAGATGGGAAGCCGATTGTCGATAAGATACTCGACACCGCCGGGCAGAAAGGCACGGGTAAGTGGACGGTCTTCAGCTCGCTCGATCTCGGTCAGCCAGTAACATTGATTGGCGAGTCGGTTTTCGCGCGCTGCCTGTCGGCGCTGAAGGAGGAGCGCGTCGAAGCGTCGAAGATTTTGCAGGGGCCAGCGGCCAAGGCCTCCGTGGGAGACCGAGTTACATTCATCGAGGATGTACGCCGGGCGCTTTACTGCTCCAAGATCGTCTCCTATGCGCAGGGTTACATGCTGCTCAGAGCCGCCGCCAAAGAGAATAGCTGGAACCTTAACATGGGCGGCATCGCGCTGATGTGGCGCGGTGGATGCATTATTCGCAGCCGTTTCCTGGGGAAGATCAAAGAAGCCTTCGACAAGAATTCAGAAATCGAGAATCTGTTGCTGGACAGCTTTTTCTCCTCGGCGCTCAACAACTATCAGGCTTCGTGGCGCAAGGCATTGGTTCATGCGGTCGAGCTGGGCGTACCCACGCCGGCGTTCTTTACCGCTCTCGCGTTTTTCGACGGCTATCGAACCGCGCGTTTGCCCGCCAATCTGCTGCAAGCGCAACGCGACTACTTCGGCGCGCACACCTATGAACGCACTGACAAGCCGCGCGGCGAGTTCTTCCACACTAACTGGACCGGCCACGGAGGGCGAGTTTCCTCCTCGACTTATACCGTTTAGTAAGGGCATGTTCCAGGACAGAGGTCTGACCTATGTTACGGTCTAACCTCGACGCTCCCAAGGAAGGCAGAGATAAGTCATGCTCATTCACGAAGATCGCTTGTTTCCCGCTGAAGCGGCAACGAGAAAGATAGCCAAAGCTCTGTACGCGCACATCCGAAGCTTGCCCATCATCAGCCCGCACGGGCATACGCAGGCGGGCTGGTTTGCCAGGAACGAGCCTTTCCCCGACCCGGCCAAGCTGTTCGTGCAGCCCGACCATTATGTCTTCAGGATGCTCTATAGCCAGGGAGTCTCGCTGGAGGATCTGGAGATTGGCAGGCAGGAGCTCAAGGACGCGCGTAAGGTGTGGCGCATCTTCGCCAGCCATTACTATTTGTTTCGCGGAACCCCGACGCGCCTGTGGCTGGATTTTGCCTTTCAGGAGCTTTTTGGATTGGAGGAGCGGCTGTCGGCGAAGACTGCCGACCTCTACTTTGACACCATCAGTGAAAAACTGCGCACACCGGAGTTTTTGCCCCGCGCCCTTTATGAGCGCTTCAATCTGGAAGTGCTGGCAACCACCGATTCTCCGCTTGACTCGTTGGACGATCATAAGGCGATCCGCGCATCGGGCTGGAAAGCGAGGATCGTGCCTACCTTCCGGCCTGACCCGGTCATCGATCCGGAGTTTGCGGGATTTGCGGATCACATTCGGCGATTGGGCGAGCAGACCGGAGAAGACACTGCGGCGTGGGCCGGCTACCTGAACGCGCTGCGCAAGGCGCGACAGCGATTCAAGGCGCTGGGCTGCACGGCAACTGACCACGGCCATCCCACCGCTCAAACTGCCGATTTATCCACGGCCGAGGCGGCAGAATTGCATCACCTGGTGCTGGCCGGCAACGCCGATGCGCGGCTACAGGAACTTTTCCGCGCCCAGATGCTGACCGAGATGGCGCGGATGAGCCTCGATGACGGACTGGTGATGCAGATTCATCCCGGAAGCACGCGCAACCACAACCGCAAACTCTATGAGAAGTATGGCCGCGACATGGGCGCCGATATTCCCCGGCCAACCAACTACGTGGATGCGCTGCGCCCTTTGCTCGACCGCTTCGGCAACGAGAGCAAGCTGACGATCATTCTGTTCACGCTGGACGAATCAACCTATAGCCGCGAATTGGCGCCGCTGGCCGGGCACTATCCCTGCCTGCGGCTGGGGCCGTCCTGGTGGTTCAATGACAGTCCCGAGGGCATGATGCGTTTCCGCCAACAGGTGACCGAGACGGCGGGCTTCTATAACACGGTCGGATTCAACGACGACACGCGCGCCTTCGTTTCCATTCCCGCGCGGCACGATGTGGCGCGGCGCATCGATTGCGCGTTCCTGGCGAAGTTGGTTGCGGAACACCGGCTGGCGGAAGATGAAGCATTTGAAGTCGCGTACGAGTTGGCCTATGGGCTGGTGAAAAAGGCGTATAAGCTGTAAGGGTATGATATGGGGGGTAGTGTGAAATCAGACAGGCAAGAGAGAGCGGAGCTATCTCTGGGCGCGCGGATAGGGAATGTGCGCTGGACGATCTGCGCCATGCTCTTCGTCGCCACGACGATCAACTACATGGATCGCTCGGTCATCGGGCTTGTCAAGCCCACCCTGATGCAGAGCGTTGCCAATCACGGCATCGGCATGACCGACTCCGACTTCGGCCACGTCACAGCCGCATTCATGATCGCGTATGCACTCGGCCTGCTGGCCGCAGGGCGTTTTGTAGACAAGGCCGGCACGCGCATCGGCTACATGATCATCATGGCCGTCTGGAGCCTCTCGGCAATGGGCCACGCGCTGGCCAACTCGGTGCTGCAGTTCGGCATTGCTCGCGCTTGTCTTGGAGTGGGCGAATCCGGCAACTTCCCTGCCGCCAATAAGACCGTGTCCGAGTGGTTTCCCCAGAGTGAACGCTCACTGGCTACCGGCATCTTCAACTCCGGCGCCAACGTGGGCGCCATCCTGGCCCCGGCCATCGTGCCCTGGGTGATGATTCACTACGGTTGGCACTACGCCTTTCTGATCACCGGCTTATTCAGCGTGACGTGGATCCTGTTGTGGTTCATCAAATACCGCAAGCCCGCCGAGCATCCCACGCTTACCCGCGCCGAACTGGCCTACATCAACCAGGGAACAACCGAGCAGATGGGACGCCTGACGCCGTGGGCCAACTTGTGGGGCATCCGCCAGACCTGGGCGTTTGCCATCCCCAAGTTTCTCACCGATCCCATCTGGTGGTTCTATCTGTTCTGGATACCCTCTTACTTCAGCGATAAATTTCATTTGGACATTGCACATCTGGGGCTGCCTCCGATTATCGTCTACAGCGCTTCGACTGTAGGCAGCGTCGGCGGAGGCTGGCTGCCCGCTCCCTTCATGCGTCTGGGGCTTTCGGCAGAGCGCGCGCGGCTGGCGGCCATGCTTTTCTGCGCCTGCATTGTAGTTCCCGTATTTCTGATCAACTACACCAACTCCGAATGGGTTGCAATCGGACTGCTCAGCTTGGCGACAGCCGCGCACCAGGGATTCTCGGCCAATCTCCTCACCACTCCGTCCGATATGTTTCCGCGCAGCGCAGTGGGTTCTGTCACGGGCATCGGCGGCATGGCCGGAGCGGTCGGCGGGGCGCTGCTGATGGTCTACGCGGGCAATATTGTGCAATTGACCGGCAGCTATGCCACCCTCTTCATCCTCGCCGCCAGCGTTTATCTCATTTCGATGCTCATCATGGTCCTGTTTGCTCCAGGACTGAAAAGAGCGGAGTCTGTCGTATGAGCCTCTATTGCGCAGTTGGAAGCGTCGATACCGACCTGTCTCCTCAGCGGCTGAACGATCTGCTGGTGGAGGGTTTGGGCAAGCTGAGCCGGCGCAACAAAGTGTTGGCCGTGCCGCCTGATCAAACCCGTGCGCACTCACGGGCCGGTGATCTGACGCGCTATGCGTGGAAGCACTACGGCGACAAGCTCAAGGCGGTTCTGCCCGCGCTGGGAACTCATGCGACGATGAAACCTGAACAGATCGCGGCGATGTACGGCGATATGCCGCTCGATCTCTTCAAGGTGCATAATTGGCGCACGGACATTGAGACCCTGGGCGAGGTTCCCGCCGAGTTTATCCGCGAGCAGTCGGAAGGCAAGCTGAGTTATGCGTGGCCGGCGCAGGTCAACAAGCTTATCTCACGGGGCGGCTTCGACCTGATTCTATCCATTGGCCAGGTTGTGCCTCATGAAGTCAGCGGCATGGCTAACTACAACAAGAACATTCTGGTGGGCACGGGAGGCCGCGACGGCATCAATCGCAGCCACTACCTGGGCGCAGTCTACGGCATGGAGCGGATCATGGGGCGCGCCGACAATCCTGTCCGCAACGTGCTCAATTACGCCGCCGATCATTTCCTCCAGCATCTACCCATCGTTTATGTGCTGACTGTGGTGGGGCGCAGGGCTGATGGCGGGCTGGCCGTGCGCGGCTTGTACATCGGCGACGACATTGAGTGCTTCAACCTGGCCGCCGAACTTAGTTTAAAAGTGAACTTCGAGATGCTCGACCAGCCAATCAAGAAAGCCGTCGTTTATCTCGATCCCGAGGAGTTCCACTCGACCTGGCTGGGTAACAAAGCTATCTATCGCACCCGCATGGCGCTGGCCGACGGAGCTGAGTTGATCGTGCTCGCTCCGGGCGTCAAGGAGTTCGGCGAAGACAAAACCATCGACGCATTGATCCGCAAATACGGCTATCGCGGCACTCCGGCGACTCTCAAGGCGGTCGAGGCGAATGCCGATTTGGCCAACGATCTGAGCGCCGCCGCGCACCTGATTCACGGCTCCTCGGAAGGGCGTTTCAAGATTACCTGGTGCCCTGCCTTCCTAAGTCAGCAGGAGGTTGAGGGCGTGGGCTTCAATTATGGCGATCTCAACGCGATGCTTATACGCTACGATCTGAGCAAGCTCAGCCTGGGACCCAATAAGGTCGATAGTGAAGAGATTTTCTTCATTTCCAATCCGGGGTTGGGACTGTGGGCGCATCGCAGCCGCTTATAGGATGAAAATGGGAGTCACAGTATGATACTCGGCAAGTATTCCATCGGTATCGGAGACGGGTTCGCGCGCCAGGCCAAGGCACAGTTGCAGGCGTGCATCAAGGCTCTTGAGGCTGGCGTCGAGGTGATCCCCGTATGGAATAAGTCGAGCCGCGAGCATACCATCATCGGCTTTGAGCCTGCCACGACGCGCGCCGCCGCCGATGCGGCCGTCAAGGCGCTTGGCTGGAAGCATCCTTACTTCTTCGACGCCGATCACATTACGCTGCAAACTGTTGGCCGCTTCCTGGAGGCGTGCGACTTCTACACCCTTGATGTGGCTGACTACATCGGTCAGCCTGCTTGGGCATCCAACATTGAGTACTTCGTTGACAAGCATCAGGAGTTACTCGGGCACATCCAGTTCGCAGGAGTTAGCGATAGCTTTGAGATTACGCCTGAGATTCTGCGCCAGACCGCGCGGAAGTATCTGGCCGCGGTCGAAAAGACCGGCGAGGTCTATCGCGCCATCGTGGCAGCAAAGGGGGAAGGGAACTTCATTCCCGAGGTCTCGATGGACGAGACGGACAGCGCGCAGAGTCCCGTCGAACTGCTTATCATTCTCGCGGCCATCGCCGATGAAGGCATTCCCGTGCAGACCATCGCGCCCAAGTTCTGCGGCTACTTCAACAAGGGCGTGGACTATGTGGGCGACATGGCGCAGTTCGAGCGCGAATTTGCACTGGATGTCGCGGCCATCGCTTACGCCGTCAAGCACTTCGGCTTGCCTGAGAATCTCAAGTTGAGCGTGCACTCCGGCAGCGATAAGTTTTCCATTTATCCCGCAATTCACACTACTATCAAGCGCTTCAACGCCGGCGTTCACCTGAAGACCGCGGGAACCACGTGGCTCGAAGAGCTGATTGGCCTGGCCGAAGCCGGGAGCGACGGGTTGGCGCTGACCAAGGAGATTTACGCCGAGGCTTTTGTGCACCGCGAGGAGTTATGTGCGCCCTACGCCACAGTTATCGACATCGACACGGCAAAGCTGCCTGCGCCGGATGCGGTGCGCGGCTGGACGAGCGAGCAATTCACATCGGCCTTGCGCCATGTGCCGTCTGCGGCAGCTTACAACAGCAGCCTGCGCCAATTGTTGCATGTAAGCTTTAAGGTAGCGGCCAAGATGGGGCGCCGTTATCTCAGATTGCTTGAAGCTAATGAAGCCGTTATCGCGAAGAACGTGACCGAGAACCTTTACAAACGGCACATCGCTCCCGTCTTTCTTGGGAGAATGGCTTGACTTGGTCTTGGCTGGCACATAGTTTCTTTGATCCGGATGAAGAGACGAAATACGAAAAGGAGTGCAACATGGGAAAGATGGAAGCCGTTGCAAGTGGACAGAAGCCGGAGACTGCGCAGCCAGTTTCCTTAGATCTGGCAGAACTGACGAAGATGTACGACTTCAGAGGGAAAACGGTGGCCATTACCGGCGGCACCGGAGTTCTGGGCAGCGAAATTGCTTGCGCGCTGGTTGGATGCGGCGCACAAGTCGCCACGCTGGACGTCAATATCGAGGCCGGCAAGGCGCTGGTGGAGCGCATGGGAGAACGCGGAAAGCAGATTTCCATTTTCAAGTGCGACGTGCTCAATCGCGATAATATATTTCAGACTGCTCAAGATGTGGTGAGCCGCCTGGGCAAGCTGGATTGCCTGATCAACGGCGCTGGAGGCAATAAGCCCCAGGCTACAACCAGCGCTGAATTGAAATTTTTCGATCTTCCCACGGACGCAGTGCGCTGGGTCTTCGACCTGAATGTGCTGGGCACGATTCTGCCTTCACAGGCTTTTGGAAAAGTCATGGCGGAGCAGGGCTATGGCACGATTTTGAATATCTCGTCCATGAACGCCTTCCGGCCGCTGACCCGCATTCCCGCCTACTCGGCGGCAAAAGCGGCGGTGAGCAACTTCACGCAGTGGCTGGCCGTGCACATGGCTCAGGAATACTCGCCGAGGATTCGCGTGAACGCCATCGCGCCGGGCTTTTTCCTCACCAATCAAAACCGTTTTCTGATGACCGACAAGGAGACGGGCGACTGGACCCAACGCGGCAAAACGATCATCGCGCACACGCCGATGGGACGTCTTGGCGAACCCAAGGATCTGCTGGGGTGCGTGTTGTGGCTGCTGTCGCCGGCTTCGGAGTTCGTAACCGGCGTGGTGATACCAATCGATGGCGGTTTTTCCGCGTTCAGCGGCGTGTAGACAACAGGAGATTGAAGATGAACAAAGGGTTTATTGCAGGCGGAGCCTTGTTTCTGCTTGGAGCGGCAACATGTTTGGCAGGGCAGGGAAATGCGCAATCGTCCACGATTTCTCCCGCAAAACTGCCGCGCATCGGCACCATTGATGAACGCTTTCAGTCGTATAACATCGAGATGGTCGAAGTTACAGGCGGACGTTTCTGGAAGCCCTATGCGAGCAAGGCTGACGAGAGTCCGGCTGCATCCAAGCAGCCCGGCACGAATCAGCCCGGCGGCATGGACCCATCGCTGTTTCAATACCGGCCTCCGATCGATCTGAGCAATGCCCGCCTGCGCAAGCTGGCAGCCGCTTTGGGGCCTGCGTATCTGCGTGTCAGCGGCACCTGGGCTAACTCCACTTACTTTCAGAACACAGATGAGCCGGCGCCGGCCACTCCACCGAATGGATTCAAGGGAGTACTAACTCGCAAGCAATGGAAGGGAGTGGTCGATTTTTCACATGCAGTCAACGCTGAAATTGTAACTTCCTTTGCTATCTCCGCCGGAACCCGCAATGCGGACGGAGTGTGGACTCCGGATCAGGCGCGCCAAATTGCCGAGTATACCAAATCCATCGGCGGCCATATCGCCGCGGCAGAATTCATGAACGAGCCGAACATGGCAGAGATAGGCGGCGCGCCGAAGGGTTACGACGCGGCAGCCTATGGACGCGATGTTGCGGTCTTTCACGCCTTCGCAAAAGAAGAAATTCCCGGCATGATATTTATTGGTCCCGGAGCCGTTGGTGAGGGCACGCTGATTCCCGCATCGATGCGCATGCTCACCAGCGCCGATCTGCTGACCGCTACCGGGCCGGCCTTCGATGCCATCTCCTACCACTCATATGGTGGAGTTTCCAGCCGCTGCGGAATCTTCGGCGCGCCGGCAACAACCACTGCCGCGGCTGCGCTGTCGGAAGAGTGGCTCGCCCGGCCCGCGCGCATCGAAGCATTCTACGGCGGCCTCCGCGATCGCTTTGAACCGGGAAAGCCTCTCTGGCTTACCGAGACAGCGCAGGCTGCTTGCGGCGGCGACCGCTGGGCCTCCACTTTTCTGGATAGCTTTCGCTATCTCAATCAACTTGGCAGCCTGGCAAAACGCGGCGTGCAGGTCCATATGCATAACACACTCGCATCAAGCGACTACGGCCTGCTCGATGAAAACACCTATGAGCCTCGCCCCAACTATTGGGCGGCTCTCCTGTGGCGAAAGCTCATGGGAACCACGGTCCTCGATCCGGGAGGTTCGTCCGCGCCGAACCTGCACGTCTACGCGCATTGCCTGCGCAATCATCCCGGCGGCGCAGCCCTTCTGGTTATCAATGCCGACGCAGCTCAGGCGCAGACGCTCAATGTTCCTGTCGCATCAGAGCGCTACACCCTTTCCGCCCAGAACCTCCAGGATACCCGTGTACAACTGAATGGGATTGAACTCCAGCTTGGTGTCGATGATACCTTGCCGGAGTTGAAGGGAATTGCAACTCACTCCGGCCAGATCACGTTAGCCCCGGCAAGCATCACCTTTCTTGCCTTACCCAAGGCGCATAACCCAAGCTGCCGCTAGCTTAGAGCAAGGTAACCCTGGCTCCCGCTTGTTTCACGATGGGAACCTGTTTAATTATTGATTCAAAACGACTTAGGGCTTATGGCTGTGGCCTGAGTCTGGTGCGAACCGCTCTCTGGACCGAATTCCCTGCTAACAGGAAAAAATACAGGGAAATTCACGAAATCGGCCCTGAAGACCAGTAGGAGGAATCCTCTATCTCGCTGAATAAAAGCCATCTGTTTGATCCCATGCGCAGTTCAAGAAGCAAACCGAATAGGGAATTAACACCCATGTATCAGGGAAAATCAATTCCCTGATACATGCGTTGCGGATCACCTCCATCACTGGCACTTCCAACCTCGGACGATTCGGCACCTCGACGATCTGCCCAGTGTGAGTCGCGTATTCTTCACTAGCAAAATTCTTCGCCCCACTAGCCTAGTTTTACTCCGCCTTTGACACATCCCCCTCTCTCCGGCTGTGGGGCCCCAAAAAGGGTGGATGCAACTGCGGGTTTCGCCGTAGAATAGGCAGGTCAAGCACGAAGATGAATGCAGCAGGATGATATGAAGCGTCCGGTACTTTGGCCCTGGGAACGAACGAAAAAAGGATCGCAGCAGCGGCAACTGGCGGTATACTGTCTTCGCAAGGAAACATAATGGCAATCCCGGTTCAATCAACATCCCCCAAGGATCGGATTTGTTATGTATATGGGTAGCGGTCACTTAGAAGCCCATCATGGAGGCGTCAATGGGCGCCTGAGTTCAGGCGTGTGCACCACGCGAAAACCTGCAGCATTTGCCCATCCATTAAAAGGGAACGAGACGACTTCCCCAATCTATACGACTGCCGCTTCGAACGCAGAGATCCTGGAGCAGCCAACAAAAGAACAAGCAATGGCCGAAGTTAAGGCAGTGCTCGCCACGGAGACGTTCAGGCGTTCTCGAAAACTCTCGCGTCTGTTGAGCTATCTCTGCGACAAATATTTTGCCGGCGAAGCCAATGGAGTCAAAGAGTACTGCATCGCGGTGGACGTGTTGGGACGCGATTCTAAGTTCGATCCGCAATTAGACTCCGCAGTCCGCGTGGACGTCTACCATCTGAGAAAACGGTTGAACGATTGCTACGCTCTGGAGGCGCGTGACCACAGAGTTCAGATTATTCTTCCGAAAGGACAATACATACCGCAATTCCTGCTGCGCTCGGAACCTGCGGCTTCTGCACCCACCCAACCCCAGGATGAAGAAGAGGAGATAGTGTCTCCTGTGAACCTGATGGTCGCGGGAAAGAGCAGCCGCGAGCGGCCAACCACTCTCAAGCCCAAGCGGCACTGGCTCTTGCTTGCCTTGGCAGGGGCGACTGGCGGTGCTTTGTTGTGGATGATAATAGTGCGACCGTGGCAGCAGCCTGCCAAAACTGAAACAGGAATACAGAATGGTTCCATTAGCACCGCGGCTGCATACACAACAACCGTGAGTCCAGTTGAGCTATCTTCCGAGTCTGAAGTTATACGGATTCTCGCGGGGGAGCACGGAGGGAATTATGTCGATAAGGAGGGCCGGGTCTGGCTCCCTGATCGCTACTTTGTGGGTGGCACAACCTTCTTCCATGGTTCGCGAGAGATTGTGCGCACACAGGATCCCGATATTTTTCGAAGCGGCCGGGAGGGACAGTTCGTGTATGAGATCCCACTCAAACCAGGTAGCTACGAGCTTCATCTCTACTTTGCCGAAACAGGGGTGGATGGCGAAGGCCTGCGCAGTGTCAGCCTTTCTATCAACGGAGTGCCGGTCACAAATGTGGACATTGCTTCCGATGCCGGAGGAGCGGATACGGCTACGGTCAAGGTATTTAAAGATATTACGCCCGCGAAAGACGGCCTGCTGCACTTGTCTTTTCAAGGCGGTCCCGCCGGCTTTGTTAACGCGTTTGAGATTCTACCTAGCGCTCCTGGCAAGATGCTGCCAATTCGATTGACAATGCAGGAGAACCCCTATCGCGATCACTTCGGACGAATCTGGATGGCAGACCAGTATTTTCTCAGTGGCCGGCGATCTACAGGAAAGATGCCTATCGAGCACGTTGATGGCGCGGCCGATCCAGAGCTGTATAGTAAGCATCGCTTTGGAAACTTTACCTATTCAATTCCCGTGGTGGAAGGCGGCAAATATACGATCACTTTGCACTTTGCAGAAACCTGGTTCACCGCCCCTAATTCGCTGGGCGGCATCGGTAGCCGAGTATTTGATGTGTATTGCAATGGCCAAACCCTGATGAAAAACTTCGATATTCTCAAAGAAGCCGGCGGCGTTGGCAACCGGCCCGTTGTTAGGGTTTTCCATAAAATTCCGTCCTCTGCCCAGGGTAAACTCAACCTCACGTTTGTTCCTATTAAGAATTATGCTATAGTAAGCGCCATCGAGGTCAGTGAAGAATAAGCAGCACACGATGGCCAACTGGCGTTGGCTCTCCCCTCTCACATTCTGAATAGACGCGCAAGATTTGCATCAATTCCAGCTAGTCACCGACAAGAAACACGTTTCGCCGGGACGCGAACCCGTCTGTCGTGCTGCCCACACGCGCGGGCGTCTCGATCCAACCTTAGAAAATGTTTGTCAAGCGCAGGGCAAAGCTTCTTGATGGCCCAATGGCATTGCCGGAGAACAGGCCGCCGAAATCCATCACATTCAGAATGTTATTCAGATTCTGGCCATCCGCCTGAAAGCGGATCTTCACGCGGTCGGATTTGTAGATGTCCGCGCCCGCGGAAGCATTTGCCAGAAAGGTTGGATAGATTCGGCCGCGAGCGAAGTTAATGCGATTCAGGACCTGCTGACCATACTGAGCGAGCACAGTGGACGGTTTGCCATCAAAGTCGAAGGGCAAGCCGGTATCGTATTGCACTCCGAACGCAGCCCAGATCCGCGGCGTTGCCTGATAGCGGACGCGTCCGCGGACGGTATTCCGCTGGTCTTGCGTGTCCGGAATGTGCCCGGTCAACTGAGACGCAGCCTGACTTGCATTGGAGCCGAAGAACAATCCGCCGGTCACCGGGAACCATACGTTGCCGACAATATAGGAGTAACTACCGAAGCCTGAAAAACGATGCCAGTCGGGAATCTCAATCTTTCCTTCGGCGCCGTAAAGAATCGCTTTCCGTAAGGCGATAGGAAAGCTGATCGTAGTGTTGAAGATCTGACTGTCATCGGCGTAGTTATCAACGACTCTTCTGAAGTAATTGCTTCCCAGCTTCAGATGCCCGAAGAATACCTTGTTCAATCCGGCTTCGTAATAATCTCCCTGCGAGGGCTGAACGGGAATATTTAGAAAGATTGTGGGATCGATACTCGCGACATCGGGCGAACTTGACAGAAGGATGTTTTCGAACGACGGTGTCTGGAAGATTCGGTCATAGGAGAAGTGCGCGGTAGCATCAGCTTTTTGAAAGTAATGGGAAATGGCAAGGCGCGGCTGCGAGGCCTGCTGGTTGAGAAGCAATTGATAGTGGTCCCAGCGCAAGCCGGCATTGATGGTCCAGTTGTGAAGCCGGATCAGATCCTGAACAAAGACCGACTGCTCCAGATCCGGGCGATTGGCCTGGTATGCAAAAGTCAGCGGTGAACCAGGGTCGAATTGCGTGGGGTCGGTGATGTTGTAGTTCAACATTTCATTCAGAAAGATGTTGTCCGACTCAACGCCAGCCTTCCACTCGTTTCGGCCGTGATCCACGGTCGCGCTGGCTTTGAAGTAGCCCTCGCGAAACCAGTTGTGCTGGAAGACGATGATCGGTGTCGATTCCGGGTTGGAGTAGAAATCATTAGAGTTGCCGCGAACCATTCCGCGCATCTCGCCTGTAGATTTGGATGAGAAGATATGCTCGTAGGAAGCGACTCCCATGGTTTCAAAGTTGTCGGCATTTTGGCGTTGCCCTGCCGCCTGCTGCACCATTTCATTCGGAATGTCATAGCGTGCGAGCTCATGGCGCGCGATCAACCGAATCCGATCGCTCGCCGTCAGCTCCCGCGCGTAAACTAAAGAAAAATCGCCTACGGTGCCGGTATTCGAAAAGTTTTGGGGAACAACAGGGTTCAAGTAATGTTCCGTCATGCTCCCGTTTGCGCTGCCCCCAATCGTATTCCTTCCCCAGACATACTGCCCCTTCCCGAAAGCGCCGGCCGAATCGAAACTGCCGCCGGAGAGCGTGACCTGGCCATGGAAGCCCGGCTGAGAATCTTGAAGTGTGTTCACTTCAACGACGCCACCCATCTTCCGGCCATACTCCGCGGGAATACCGGCGGTATAGATGCTCATCGATTCGATGTCGTCCGCCTCAATCTCCGGTCCAAAACTCGGAGAGCGATTGTCGGTCAGCGGTATGCCATCGATGACAAACTGCGTCTGATACTCCGATCCGCGAGGATGCAGCACCGCATTGCCTTCATATAGCCAGCCGGGCTGCGAGTTGACCAGATCCTGAAGGTCGCGGCCTGGAACTGAACTGAGCCGGTCCTGGATAAACCCCGCGCCGATCTGGCTGACGGAACCTGCCTCGTCCGGATCGCTGAGAGTGTTGGCCGCATGCACAGTGATCGATTCATTCACCTCAGGCAGTTGAAGTTGGATCTTCACAGCGGTCGGCAACGAAGAGCGAATCTCGATCGATTGGGATTTGGCCGCAAAGCCCGGTTGCTTGATTTCGAGCTCGTAAGCGCCAAACGGAAGACGCTGCACATCCAGATCTCCCAGATCGCTGGTCACGAGAGCATTTCGATATTGATTGGCCCGGCTGACGATCTGAACCGTCGTTTTAACGCCCAGCCCGGCTGGGTCGATCACTTTGAGGCGCAATTCACCTCGATTGGTTTGGCAAAGCAGCGGTAGGGCAGAAAAGAGGAAGAAGGCCGTGAATCTCTTCATTACGAGTCAACCCCAGGAATCTGATGGTCAATCTGTAGAAACGCGGAAGGGAACGCAAAACTCATCTTCTTTCGCTAGTGGATCGGAGTACGGGCAGCAAATTACAGGCATGCATTTCAGCGATTCTCCAGCCCGCCGATCCGGATCGTGAAACCAAATCGCACCGTTCGGGGCATGGCCAGCGTGGTATAGGGAAGCAAGGGCGACGGAGCGGGAGTCTTGGACACTTCAATCTGCCGGTTCAGCAAATTCTCGCCGGCTGCGAAGAGTTGGAATCGCTTACCGAAGTCGTGCGCGGCGTAGGCATCCAGCCGGAAGTACCCATGCAGGAGGAGAGTATTGGCGGCATCGTCGAACTGGCGTCCGCTCAGACGCCCCTGTAAGTTGAAAGTCCCGATAGCCGGCCGGTTAGCTCGCACATTCGCTGTAGTCAGGTTGCGTGCCACTTCGGGTATCCAGTTGCCCAGGTAGGTGGTGCTGCCCTCATTGGTTACGGTGGCAAGGGCGTATTGGTAGCCGCCATCGATTGCCAGCCAACGCCGGGGTGCAAGCAGATAGTCCACAGACAGGCCGCGGCTCTCAATCTGACCCAGATTTTCTCGCATTAGAACGTTACCGATGCCCGCCGCCGTAATGTGCCGATTGACCTGAGTGAGGAAGTAGCTGGCGCGGACACTGCCCCAATGGCTCTCATTGGCTATGCCCGTCTCCCAGCCGGTAGCGCGCTCGCTGAGCAGCGCGCTGTTTGGATTTGTAGTTTGGCTGCCCACCGTGGTGGAGCGGTAAAGCTCGTTGGGCGTGGGAGTACGAAAGGCGCGAAAGCCTGTCGCCGAAACCGCCCAATGATTCCAAAGCTTGCGCGAGATTCCGATGCGCGGATCGAAGAAGCTCTGATTCAGTTGAGTCGGCTGCGAGGATGCCAGTATCCAACTGCTTCCGTTCCATTGGAGCTTCTGCCCGTCGAAGTTCTGATACCAGTCCATGCGGCTGGATGCGGTCAGAGTCCATGCCTTGCGGACCCACATCGCTTCCCCGTAGGCGGCCGAGTCACGCTGATGATCGTGCAGGTTAGTGAGCGTTGTGGAACTGCCGAGGCTCTGTTCCCGGTCCCACACGCGCACATCGCGGGTATCAGCCCCGGCCACCACCACCAGACCTGCGCCAAATGGCTGGATGAAGTGCGCCGCGGCGCCCAGCTCGTTGTACGGCGTATGCGAAAACTTGGTAGGATTCTCTCCACAGCGATACGAGCAGGTAGCGATTCCATAATTAGGCAGGTTGGATATGCTGGAAAATGTCTGGCGATAGTGCTCGTCCGATCCGTAGACCCGCATCCCGAGCGAACCTCCGCGCGGCGCCCCCCAATCGCCGCCGGTCGCATAGCGCCAGATACGGGTGCCGTTGGTCTGGAAGGGCGTGCCGTTGCCACGCGACTCATTGAAGCCGCTGCCACGTACAAAGAGGCGTAGCGGCCCTTGATTGTGATCGACAAGCAGCACACCGTTCTGACTGTGGACGTTGCTGGCGATGTCAACCGGCCCGCGCTGCGCTGGAGACTCCTGAATGAAGCCGTCCGTGCCGATCACGCCGCCCGATGTCAGCATCCCCCATGGGCCGTGCTTTGTCTGGCCGAGCAAACTGTCATCGTATGTCCCCTCTGCCCCATAGCTCGACCGCAGTTCGATCTGGTCGGTTGTGGGCCGCACCGGTTGCAGGCTGACCACGCCGCCAATTGCGCTCGATCCATAGAGATCGCTGGCGCCACCGCGCATCAGCTCAATGCTCCGGATCGTCAGCTCCGGTTGCTCAAGCCAATGAATGGTTCCCGCAAAGGCATCGTTCACTGGCACATCGTCCTGGATGACCAAGGTTCGGCTGGCCGAGGTGGAACCCAGGGCTCGCAAACTGATTCCCTGTGATGAAGGGTTGGCAACCAAAGAGCTGGAGCGGCGGAAAAGTTCGACGCCGGGAAGTTGCCGCAGCTCTCCATCCAGAGTTACAGCTGCCGTCGTGTCGAGTGCGCTTTGAGTCAGCAGTCGCGTCGTAATGGGGCTGTCAAGTAAGCCAAGCGGAGCCCGATAGGCGGTTACGGTAACTTGTTCGGAGTTGGCGGCAGGCTCCAATTGAACGACCGTTGCAGTACTGAGTTCGAGGGATTTCTCAACAAAGCCTGGTGCATTCACACGCAGAATGCATGGGATGGAACAGGCAACGCTGATCCGGCCAGAAGAATCGCTCCGCCCGAGGAGCGTGCCTGCGGAGTCAGTGACCGCAGCTCCTTGTAGCGCAGCGCCACGGCTATCTTCGACCGTGATGGTCACCATGGTTTGCGAATGAAGGCTTGCCGGGGCCAGTAGCATCCCGATTAGCGCCAGAGCGCCTGTCATTCTATTGGGATTCAACCACAGTACTTGTCGTCTCATTTGGTCTCCTGGCGTATTCTATGAAGCCATCATGGCATATTTGATGTGAGCTCCGTCCAGTGCGATTTAAAAAATGACAGGTGAGTTCTATGAATCCAACAAGATAATTCACGCTATTTCGCCTCTTCGACCTGCGGAATGTAAGGTATAACTCGCAACAGGTCGTCACAGGAACGGAACATTGCATGTAGCTGCACCGCACATCCACAAAAGTTCAATTGGCGGCGCACCGGAAACCGTGACAGGCTGGACCGCAGCCGCCGCCGTTGTTGCCGCGGCTCGAAGCGCGGGCAATTTGTGCGCTGTCATACCAGGAGCCCCCGCGTCCCACTCGGAACTTCCCGGTTCGAGGTCCGTGTGGATCAATCGCGTCCAAAGCATCGTATGAACCATACCAATCCGCTACCCACTCCCGTACGTTTCCCAGCATGTCGTAAGCACCGAAGGCATTCGGCTGCTTCTGCGCGACCACGTGGGTTGCAGATGCGGCGTTGGCGTTATACCACGCGATGTCTTCGATCGCAGCATAGCGCTCTCCCGCAGTGCCGCCCCGCGCCGCATATTCCCATTCGGCCTCCGTTGGGAGCCTCATCTTGATGCGCTCACAATAGGCCTTGGCGCTGTCCCAAGTGACCTCCTCCGCGGGCAACTGCGCTCCGTGATAGGTGCTCGGGTTGCTGCCCATTACTTTGCTGTACGCTGCCTGCGTGACAGGGGTCTGCCCAATCCAGAACCCTCTGGTAAGAGTCACAGTGTGCGCGGGTTTTTCGTTATCGAAACATGCGGAATCACCCTGCGAACAGCCCATCCGAAAACTGCCCGGAAAAATCCAGACGTACGTCAGGCCGTCAACCCGATTCACCTTCGTTCGTTTATGCGCCGCGGCACGCAGCATCTCCGTGCCTAGCCAGGCGAAAACTACAATCGAGACTGCCAGGATCGGCAGCCACCTCCAGTGCGTGTATCGCGGGCGTGCCATGTTCAGCCTATACTCTCCAACCGTTTCCTCATCCTTATCGTGGCAAGTCCCGGATAGCAGAGATGGACGATCCAAGTATCTCTCCTATCCGGGGTTATGCTTTTCAGCGGTTAGTCGATTTCGATCCCGCTGATGAGCGCGTTGTTCATTACCGACGTGAACGTAATCACGCTCAGGCCGACGACATGAAGTGCCGCCGGCCTGAGTTGGTTGAGTTCGTCTTACCGGATCCTAATTCGTCCGGATTTCAAGTCCCGCGACCGAAGGCTGGTTAACTGCGCCGCTGGTGAACGAAACCACGATTTGGCCGCTGCTGTTGGCGGTGGTGTTGAACGACTTGACCACAGCGATGTCTTTTCCTCCGGCTGCGGCAAATTGATCAAAGTTGGTGAGCACGGCTGTGCCGTTGATGGCTACATTGTATTCACGGTCCCCCGCCGCTGTGAAGTAGATCTCGGCGCAGTGGATCAGGACAGTGTAGGTAGCGCCTGCCGTGAGGCCCGGAATCGTGTAGGTGAAGGTTCCGTCCCTCTGGGTCTGATAGACCGCCATGGGCGCTGCATTGGCGCCGGCCGCGGTCGTGCTAATGGTGGCCGTGGTAGGAGTTGCAGCTCCGCCTCCGGTGAAGTATTCGTCAGCGACAAAGGAGTAGTCGCCGCCGCCCGAGTTACTTACCGCCGGACCTTCGAAGTTGATGGCCACGACTTCCGTGCTGGTTCCCACTGGTTGCGTGGTGGCGCTGGCTTGCGCCGAGGCCGCCGATGTGCCGAACGAATCAAGCGCTTCCACGACGTAGTAGTAGGTCGTCGAAGCTGCCAGTCCGGTGTTGGTGTAGCTGGGGCTGGTCAGGCCGCTGGCGATCAGATTGCCCGCTCCCGGCGTGAACCCGCTGGTGGTGCTCCCATAGACGCTGTAGGAGCTGATGGTGCAGTTGGCCGGAGGAGTTACCGCCGTCCAGGTCAGGGCGATGGAGCTGGAGGACGTCGCCGTCGCTGTCAGCCCGGTTGGCGCCGAAGGAACCGCGGCGCAACTGGCGCCGGAGATGGTCCGGACTTCAATGCCCATGATTAGCGGTAAGTTTGCGGCGCCGTCGGTGAAGGCGATCACGATCTGGCCGCTGCTGTTGGCTCTGGCCGTGAAGATCTCGACCAGAGCCGCGTTTTCTGCGCCGACCGTGCCAAGGATGTCAAAGTTGGTGAGCACGGATGTGCCGTTGATGGCCACGTCGAATTCACGGTCTCCCTTGGCGGTGAAATAGGTCTCGGCGAAGTGCAGCAGAACCGTGTACGAACTGCCTGCCGTGAGGCCCGGAATGGTGTAGGTGGAGGGTTCGTACCGCCCGTTCTGATAAACCGCCATGGGCGCCGCATTGGCGCCGGGTTCGGTCAGATTGATGGTGGCCGTTGTCTTGCCGTTAATGCCTCCGCCAACGAAGTCTTCGTCAGCGACAAAGGGGTAGTCGCCGCCGCTCGCGTTGCTTTGCGCTGGACCGCCGCAGGCGATGGCCACGACTTCCGTGACCGCTCCCGCTGCTTCAGTCTCCGCGCTGGCCTGGTTCGAGGCCGCCGAGGAGCCGAACGAGTCGGCCGCTTCGACGACGTAGTAATAAGTTGTCGAAGCCGTAAGCCCGGCGGCGGAGTAGGTCGTGCCGGTTACGCCGCTAGCAACCTGATTGGCTGAGGACGGCGTGAACCCGGCAGTAGTGCTCTGGTACACGTTGTAAGTAATCGAGCAGCCGGAGCCGGCGGTGCTCGCTGTCCAGCCCAGGTTAATCTGGCTCGAGGATACCGCTGTTGCCGACAAGTTGCTCGGAGCCGTGGGTGCTGCCGTGCAGTTTACGACTGTGGGTGTCCCATAAGCGATGAGGGTGTTGCCAGAGGGAATGTACACCTTGCCGTTGGCTACAGCGATGAATTGGAACCCTCCCGGTCCTGTCCCCGTCGAATCACCCGAGGTTTGGTTGCTGTTCCAGTAGTCCGCCGCGGTCACATTCGCCGGATTCAGTGCGTGGAGTTCGCTTCCTCCATACGCCCATAGAATGGCATTCGCGCCAGTGGGCGTGGACGAGATGGCCAGGGTGCCTCCGGACGTTAATGTGGAGGATTGCTGGCACGCAGCGCTGCCGGTGCTTCCCCCTGTATAGCAGTACTGCTGGAGGCCAGTTCCGTGTGGCCAGACGTAGGCGTACTGCGCGGTGCCGGAATTCCAGGCGATCGGGGAATGGCCTATGGTGCCGTTCGTGCTGTAGCTTTCTATGGCGGCAGCGCCGAGATTGGTATCGTCCACGAGATACAGGGCGCCATACTTCGTAGGCCCAATGAAGATTTTGCCCCCGGTACCCGGCATAATGGCCATACCACCGCCGTTCAGGTCGGCGTCACCGTTGCTATTCGCCTGCGCGTTTGGCGGCAGGTAAGAGGACTCCACGGTGCCGAGCGCGGATGGGCTTAACTGCACGATGCTCATCCCGTAATCCCCACTGCCTATCGTGCCGTTGCCCGTTGCGACGAAGATACTCGTCCCGTCATAGATAATGCCGTCGCCGCCCTGCCAAATGCCACCCTCGTTTCCGCCGTTAGCGCAGGTGTCGCACCACACGCCGTTCTGGCTGAAGCCAGAGCCGTTCGTGTATTTGTAGCCGATCAGCCAGCCATGGTATGTGCCAGAGTCTGTCATGTGGCAGTATGAGGTATAAATGGTGCCGCTGACGTCCAATAGCGCAGCGCGTGCATTCTCCTGGGCCGAATCGAAGCTGACTCCACTGGCTGTGGCCGAGATGGTCACTGGGCTCCCGGTGAGCTCGGTTCCGGCAAGCACGTCAATCGCATGCAATTCGTTCGTATTGGAGCTGCTGTCCTTGGTCACCACGAAGAGCGCCCCGTGCGGACCCAAATTGGGGTCCACCACAGGCGCCGACGTGGTAAAAGCTGCGTTTGTTCCCAAGCTCAATTTCCAGAGTTGAGCTCCTGTGTCGGCGTTGAATGCCCAGGCGCTGGTTGCGCCAGCGCCCTCGGGCGGCGAGGTGGTAACCAAAAGAATGTTGGTCGGATAACCAGACACGCTCAATCCGCCCAGAACTAGCGCCTGTCCCATAACCGGGTCGTCGAGCGACATCGTAAAGAGCTTGTGGATGGTGGAGGTTGGTGTAAGCTGAGTCTCATTGCTGTAGACTCCATCACGCTCGGTATCCGCGTTTTGGGTCAAGACGCTGACCTGTGCGCCGGCCGATGCCGCGAGGAAACACACGAACGTGAACGCCATAAACGCAAACGCGGCGATCTTACCCAGGGGAAGAATCGCGCCACCTTCGCGCGATGTGATAGATGCAAAACCACGTTTCTGAACCATGTTCATTTCTCCTTGTAGTTGTGCCCAACCAGCCTGCTAGTCAATTTCAATGCCGCTGATGAGCGTGTTGTTCGTTACCGACGTGAACGTAATCACGTACTGCCCGCTTGCGTTCGCCAGCACCTTGAACTGCTGGATTATCATTGTCGCTTCTGCCGGAACCTCGGCGATCACCCCAAAAGAGGCCATGGAGAAACGGCCTCAAGAAATGCCGGGAAGCATCGTTACGGCGAGAGAAACGGAATGATGTTCTGGTAGAACTTGTCCGGGCTTTCCAGATGCGGAATGTGGCCGGTATCGGGAATCTGAACGAGCGTCGAATTCTTGATGGCTTCATGTGCCTTTTCCGCGAGCGCCTGGTATTGGCCGAATTGCTTCTGGTAGTCATCGGGCATCGCGCCGGCGGAACGCAGGATATTTCTTTCCTGCGGCATCCTCGTTCCCATGTCCATCCCAGGCATATCGTCCGGCCTGTGGACGAGCTTGATCATTTCGCCAACGACGGGCTGGTCCTGCGCGCCAATGATGATGAGCGTTGGGATGTGCACCTCAGCCAGTTCGTAAACTACCGGCTGTTCGTAGATCATTTCGTAAACCAGCGCGGCGGCCAGCGCAGCTTCCGGATACTGTTCTGTATCGAGGGGGCTGGCTTCCTCCCGGACATAGATCTCGTACTCCGGCTTCCAGCCGAGGTAGAAGGTCTTGTGGCGCGATAAGTACGTGTCGTAAGTCGAGTGGAGCTCAATGTGAACCTCGTTTTCGAGCGGGACGTACGGCAGGAAAGTACGGTAATCTTCCAGCCCGATGGGATCCTCGAGAATTAGTTTTTTCACCATCGCGGGGTGTAAGAGCGTGAACCGTACCGCCAGCATTCCGCCCATGGAATGCCCCACTACATCCACTTCGCGCACACCCAGGTAGTTCAGCAGCCGAAACGTGTTCTCCGACAATTCGTGGAAGCTATAGTGAATGTCGGGCCGGGAAGAGGCGCCGAAGCCGAGTTGATCGGGGATCACCACGCGAAAGCCTTGAGCAGCCAATATCTCCGCCGTTTTCTGCCAATAGGTGCCGGAAAAGTTCTCGCCATGGAGGAGCAATATGGTTTCGCCGTTGGGCTTTCCCACAGCAGAGACGTTGCGATAGGCCATGCGCACTGGGCGGTTCTCGGCGTAGAAATCGAAGAACTTCACTGCGTACTGCGCAGCAACCGGCTGCGCCGCGGCACAAACACACATGCCCAAGTTAAGAATCGCGATGCAAATGGTCCGTTTCATCGTTCCTTCCTCTTTCATCGTTCCTTCTTTACTTCCACACTTCGCGCTCTCGGGATCACGGGATGCCAAACCGGCTCGGAAGCACAAATTACTGTAGCAGGGACTGAATTCGCGTCAACGGCAAACTGCGCCGCCATCGCGTTTGTGCCGCCGGCGCAAGCATACTGAACCACGGTGGTTCCATTTGCAGTGCCAGAACCGCTCGCCTCGGCATGATCCTTCACGGCGGTGAACGTTATCGCGCTCAGGCCGACGACACAAAGTGCCGCCGGCCTGAATGGGTTAGGTTCGTATTAGCGGATTTCAAGACCCGCAACAGAAGGTTGATTGACTGCGCCGCTGGTGAAGGCGACCACAATTTGGCCGCTGCTGTTGGCCGTGGCCGTG